>Ga0207148_1086_pt1 | contig 21741 bp, 27 predicted proteins | sample Alteio_BWMinHeat_34_FD_153558 | JGI IMG/M metagenome (GOLD analysis project Ga0207148, IMG submission 153558) | Enriched cells from forest soil in Barre Woods Harvard Forest LTER site, Petersham, Massachusetts, United States -... | ecosystem: Environmental > Terrestrial > Soil > Temperate forest >... | reverse complement strand
ACGGTATTCTGCGATGAGGGGACGGTTCCACCACTCGGTCCAGATTCGCCACGAGAAATGATTTTTTGTTTTCGGAGACAACGACCCTGACCAGATCACCCGGGACGGTCCATGGAACGAACACCACCATGCCATCGTGTCGGCCGACGCCCCGACCTCCGCTATACGAAAGCGAATCGATCCTCAGTTCTATCTCTTCGCCGACGACGTAGTTACGGATTCGCGTACTCGCCAGACTTGAAAAACAGCTTCAACTCGCGCTCGGCGCTGGCGGGACTATCACTGCCATGAACGGCGTTTTCGCCCATGCTGTCACCATAGATGGCACGGACGGTGCCCGGAGCCGCCTTCTTTGGATCCGTTGCCCCCATAATCTCGCGATTCCGCATGATCGCGTTTTCACCTTTCAGGGCCATGAGCACAACCGGACCCGAGGTCATGAAGCTGACAAGTTCACCAAAAAATGGCCGTGCCTTATGCTCTGCATAAAACTCTTCACATTGGCTTCGTTCAATGCGCACCATCTTCATGGCCGAAACCTTCAAGCCGTTTTTCTCAAACATCTGGATGATTCCGCCGATGGCGTTTTTCTTAACTGCATTGGGTTTGATGATACTAAATGTTGATTCAATGGGCATTTTTGCTCCTAAGAAAGATTGTCTTGTCGCGATATTTAGTCGCATCTGCCTGGGGCGCCGTCAACTGTTGGATTGGCATTCTAAATGCTTTTTAGGCTCCTTATTCCTCTTAAGGAGCTATTCAAATGGAAACCATCCAAATCATTTCCGGGTATTCGGACCTAAAGGTAGCGTTGGCGGACAATTGCCGGATCATAAAACCACTGAAGGAGCTCGAACTTTGGTTTTCTCGAATGGAAGACGTTTTGTATTTGCATGATCGTGGCGATCACGCAATTTCAATGGCCCTGGCAATTTTAAGAGATGCACGGGAGATCGGAAAAATATTTCTAAAGGAATCACGACCTGGCCACCGACTCATATTGGACTCCCCGCGACGCTGGAAGGAGTACTCACGTGAGCCCACTATGGAATCGTTTCTCAACGGGGAATTCAAATCATACGGCTGGTTTTTTTCTGGACGTAAGCTCCGATGACAGATCACCAAATGCCGCGGCCATCTCCTCACGCGTAAGAATGGGCTCGTAGAATTTGCTAGGAAAAGACTCATTCATGTAGCCGCCGGATACGAAGGTACCCCTATTATCAATGTCTCCAGAAAAACAAAAGAAGTGTCCAGTAAAGAGGAAACACACAAATCCATCACGCGGCGCGATCGCCATGTGTGCAAGGCCGTGCCTCTTGTAATATTGAAAGTCCAAAAGTTTCTCGGGGTCGGAAAACTCAAGAATGTTTGCAACAAATGCTTCCTTTCCGGAGCCCGTTTTCTGAAGGTCCAGAATGAAATTGCCGACCTCTTTCCGCTTCGCGCGAGTCAGTCGAATATCTTCAGAAACGTCCATGAACAATTCAAGCTCATGCGTCGGCTTGTTTAGGTATTTTTGGAAGTCCATAATGGTTCATCGGCAGGTTCCATTTCGAGATACAGGGGCTTTGGTCCAGCATGGAAGCTATTGGCTGATAATGCCACGCCGACATTTACTGTGCCCGGGCACAGTCACTCAGGTGATCATATTAAGGGATATTTTGGGTAGCATTAGGGTTCTTGGAACCATTCCTTTTCCTGTACAGCAGAAGTGCGATTGACATTCTTAATGTGTGGCATAGCCTAGAGAAAATGAAAAAAATTGCATTATTCTGCTTTAGTGTCGCGATATCGATCGGATGTGCTTCGCAAACGCACACTTCAGATCATCGGACGCCAACGGATCCAACAATCATATTGAAGTGGGACCCAAGCCAGCCACTTCCTGTGGTTGAGATGAAAATGAATGGGAAAATGGTTCGTACAGTGTTCGACACCGGCGCCGACGAAATTTCCTTTGGTGAGCAGACAGCTAAAAAGCTGGGCCTCGACTCAAGTATGCATAAGGATGAGAGAATGGGAGTGTTTGCGGGAGGTGGCTCACTGAACTGGAGTATTGATCCGGTCACGCTTACGGCCGGCAATCGAGAATTTACAAATTTTCCAGTGCGAGTCATCAAGGGGGGAGACAGTCCGTTTGGAGATATCACTGTTGGGGCCGAATTACTACGCCGGACCCGAATTCTTATGGATTATAAAGCCAAGACCATGACCATTTTGACAGAATCGGTTCTCTCGAACCAACCAGGAATTGTGCACATTCCTTTTGAATTTGCGAAGGCTAAAGGCCTTCACCATCTAATAATCATTGGCGCAAAGGTGTCTGGCCGAGACACATTTCTCAATCTTGATACGGGCGGAACGTTTGCTTTCGCAGTATTTCCGTCAGAAGCAAAACGCCTTGGCTTAAGCATCGAAAGAAAAGTCACGGCCGGCGTTGGTGGCGGCGGAAAGACGCCAGATATCACCCTTTACAAGGAACCGGTTGAAGTCTGTGTCAGCCAGATCTGCGAATCGGTTAACGCAATCTGGATCAAAGGACATGAAGAGTTGGGCGAAAAAATCCGGAAGAGCAACGGCAAGGAGATCTCAGGGGTTGTCTCTCATGAATTTTTGTCTGGAAAGCAGGTCGAGTACGACCTAGCAAAAAAGGAAATTCTTATTCGGCGTGTGCCATAATCCCTGGAAAACCAACCGACACGCGATCAGAAAACCTCAAGCTTCGCCTTCGGGGCGATTTGTGCCAAGAGCTGCGCCGAGATTTCACTCTGATCGATCTTGCCCTTGCCCTGCACCAGGACCGCGCGCCTGATGTCAGTCCACTTCTCACCACCCGCCACCAAATTGATGAGCGCGGATTGAATCGCCATCAGACTTGGATTGAAGGCGGCATTCTCGATCGTCGAGCCGACAAATATTTCATCCTTCGTTTGCAAGGCAATTCCCGAAGGGGTTTTCGAATAAGGCGTATATGACAAATTGGCAGCAATCAGAGCGGCCAGAGTCACCTGGTCTTTGGTGGATATCTTCAACTTGTGGAGCACTTTCCCAGGAACAATCCCATTCTCCCCGAGCTGCTCAGGGCCGAAATTGAACGGCAGAAGGTCTCCGAGCCTAAAATCGAGACCCGCCGAGTTCTGAACCCGGACGCTCTTGCCGCCCGCGAATTCGAGAATGAACTGCCGGCAATGGCCGCACGGAGTTGGCTTCTCCAACGCGAAACTCTCTATGGAATGGCCCCGGTGAAACGCCCGAGCAAACAGAAACTGTTCGGCGTGCACCGTGAGCCCGAGCGCGCTTCCAGCAAATTCAAGATTGCCGCCAAAAATCAAATCGCCGGTCTCACGTTCTTTGCCAACGATGGGCACTCGATAATTTGAAATCGACGCATGGGGAAGATCCTGCGCGCCATTCACGGCCGTCACCATGAAGTTCAATTCATCGTCAAAGCGATGTTTCTTCATTAGATCAGTCTTCTTGGCGGCTGAAAGAACGTGACCATTCTGAATATTTTTTTTGATGTCGCCGATCAAAGAATCCACTATAAGATTCGACGGCCATTTCGCATTAAAGTCCACTTTTTTTCGTCTCATTTTGAGAGCGTGGCACACTCAATGCAATGGCTATGGCTGAATGCAATATACATGATTTTAACGACTGGGAGATCGATTGAGATTTAGACATATGTCATTGGGTAAATTGATCATATACGCGACCGTCGCATGCCCGCTCGGGACCGTATTTGCGGATCGTGTCACCACCGATGACGGATACGGCCACTACATCGTGCTCAGTCGCGACGCCGAATACGGAAAAATCGTCCGTAGATTGGCGAGCGACGGCTTTGAACCGATTTATTTTTCCGAAACGGACTCCAATTCTGATTGCAAATGCACCCACTACAAAATGCTTTTTCGCAATCCCAACACCCGAAAAATTCAAATGACGAAAATCACGTTTGCGGAGCGCTTCGGAGGAGCGCGCGTGGACGGCATCCGACCGATCAGTCCTGAGCTTTCGGCAAAGTCGATTGACCCAGGCATGGAAAGATATGTCTTCGGACTGAAGCAGCTTTCGATCCTGGAACCTACAGACTCGCCTTGAGTGTTGAACCCAGATCGGCCGGCGAACGGGCGATCTTGCATCCGGCGGATTGCAGAGCCTCGAACTTCGCCTCAGCCGTGCCTTTGCCGCCGCTGATGATAGCGCCGGCGTGTCCCATGCGTTTTCCCTTGGGAGCCGTCGCTCCGGCGATAAAGCACGTCACGGGCTTTTTGAATTCCCGCTTGATGAAATCGGCCGCTTCTTCCTCGGCGCTGCCGCCGATCTCGCCGATCATAATCACTCCGTCCGTGTTGGCGTCGCGATTGAACATTTCAAGCACATCAATGAAATTCGTGCCGTTGACGGGGTCTCCGCCGATACCCACGCATGTCGATTGGCCGAGTCCCACTTGCGTCAACTGAAAGACCGCCTCATAGGTGAGAGTCCCGGAACGACTGAGCACGCCGATCCGTCCAGGTTTATGAATGTGGCCCGGCATGATGCCGATTTTGCATTCACCCGGGGTTATCACGCCAGGACAATTCGGACCGATCAGTCGCGTTTTGGAATTCTGCAAATACCGCTTCACAGCGATCATGTCCATGACCGGGATACCCTCGGTGATGCACACGACGAGTGGAATTTCGGCGTCGACCGCCTCCATGATGGCATCCGCCGCGAATGGTGGAGGGACGTAGATCACCGATGCCGTAGCAAGGGTCTTTTCGACCGCCTCTTGCACGGTATCGAATACCGGCAAATTCAGATGCTTGGTGCCGCCCTTCCCGGGAGTCACCCCTCCGACCATTTTGGTTCCATAGGCGATGGCCTGTTCCGAATGAAATGTTCCTTGCGAACCGGTGAAACCCTGGCAGATCACTTTGGTTTCTTTGTTCACCATGATGGCCATAATTTCAGACTCCCTTGACCGCGGCGACGATCGCTTTGGCCGCCCCGCCGAGATCGTCGGCTGGAATGATATTCAACTTGCTCTCGGAGAGAATCTTCTTTCCAAGTTCGACGTTGGTTCCCTGCAAACGCACCACCAAAGGAACTTTCAGGCCCAGCTCCCGGGTCGCGGCGATAATACCCTCGGCGATGATGTCACACTTCATAATGCCACCGAAAATGTTCACGAGGATGCCTTTGACGTTCCTGTCCTTGAGAATGAGCTTGAACGCGGCGGTGACCTTCTCCTTATTCGCGCCGCCCCCAACATCAAGAAAATTGGCCGGCATTCCTCCCGCCAGCTTAATGATGTCCATGGTCGCCATCGCAAGCCCGGCACCGTTGACCAAGCAGCCAATATTGCCGTCCAGTTTGATGAACGCCAGTTCATGCTTGCTCGCTTCAACCTCGGCCGGATCCTCTTCCGAAATATCTCTCATCTCGATAATGTCCGGATGCCGATAGAGTGCGTTGCTGTCAAAATTCAATTTTCCGTCGAGAGGAAGCACCTGGCCGTCCCCGGTTTCAACCAAGGGGTTGATCTCGGCCAAGGCGCAATCGGTCTTTTGAAAGACGTCGTAGAGCTTCAGAAAGACTTTGACTCCGCGGCTGACGGTCTCCCCCTTCATTCCGATCGCGAACGCCAACTGCCGCGCCTGAAAAGGCTGCATGCCCACGGCCGGATCGACCACAACCTTGTGAATGAGATGCGGAGTCTTGGCCGCCACCTCTTCGATGTCCATACCGCCTTCGGAGCTTGCCATCATCACCACCCGTCCGTAGTGACGGTCGACGAGGCAAGCGACGTAGTATTCCTTCTTGATGTCACAACCTTGTTCAATATAAACTTTGTTTACTTTTTTGCCTTCCGGACCGGTCTGCGGCGTCACGAGCGTCATGCCGATCATTTTTGTGCTCAATTGTCTCACTTCGTCGATGGACTTCGCGACCTTGACTCCTCCGCCCTTGCCGCGGCCCCCGGCGTGAATTTGGGCCTTCACGACCCAGACGCCGCCGCCGATGGTGTTGGCGGCCTTTACCGCCTCTTCGGGCGAGTTTGCGACCTGCCCCTTGAGAATGGGCACGCCGAATTTACGAAAGATCTCTTTCGCCTGATACTCGTGTACGTTCATGTTAGGTTCCTCAAAGATTCAATTTGCCGAGTGCTTCCGTCAATTCCCGAACCGCCTTGGTGGAGTTCTCCAGGCCGGCCCGCTCCGTGTCGTTGAGTTGCACTTCGATGACTTTTTCAAGCCCGCCGCCGCCCAATTTGCAAAGCACGCCGATGAATAGATCCTTGATTCCGTACTCGCCCTTCAAGAAGGCGGCGCACGGAAGGACTCGCTTCTGATCCTTCAAGATCGCCTCGGCCATCTGAACCGCGCTGGCTGAAGGAGCGTAATATGCCGAGCCTGTTTTCAAAAGTCCAACAATCTCGGCGCCGCCGTTGCGCGTGCGGGTCACGAGAGCTTCCAGACGATCTTTCGAAAGCATTTCGGTCAAAGGCACCCCCCCCACTGAACAATGCCGTGGCATGGGAACCATGGTATCGCCGTGACCGCCGAGCACAAAGGCCTGTACATCCTTCACGCTCACTTTCAGCTCCTCTGCGACAAACGAGCGAAATCGCGCGCTATCGAGAACACCCGCCATGCCGATCACCCGCTCGCGCGGAAAGCCGAGCTCACGCATCGCCACGTACGCCATCGCATCCAAAGGATTGCTCACGACGATCACCGTTGCGTCGGGCGAAAATTGCTTTATGCCTTTGCACACGTCTTTCACGATTTTGGCGTTGGTGGAAAGCAGATCATCACGGCTCATTCCAGGTTTGCGCGGAATTCCCGCCGTCACTATCACCACGTCCGAGCCCGCCGTATCCTTGTAATCGGCCGTCCCCGTCACATAAGAGTCAAATTGTTCGACCGGTGACGCCTCAAACAGGTCGAGAGCCTTTCCCTTGGCAGCCCCGTCATTGATGTCCACCAATACGACGTCGCCCAGTTCCTTGGCGGCGGCCCAATGCGCGCACGTGGATCCGACAAAACCAGCGCCGATCACAGAGATTTTTTTACGGTTGTGTTTCATGTCTTCAGCTCCTGAAAGGAAAGCACCCATATTAGAGGCAGGTCGATGAGCTGGCAACGACACAATTCCTTGCCCGCTCCCTGAATCAAGGTCACAATCGATCGTTGAGGGGCGCGTCAGCGTCCGGTGGCACCCGAAGGACGGATCGTGGCTATACCCGCATTGCAATTGAAAAACGTAAGCGTATCCTTTGCAAACGAATGCTTGCTTCGCGACGTCAACGTTTCGGCACAACAGCAGGAATGCCTCGTGCTGGTGGGGCCCAGCGGCTTCGGAAAATCAGTCATTCTTAAGCTCTTTGCCGGAATCATGCCTCCCACGGACGGCTTTGTTTTTGTTAACGGTGTGGACCTTCATTCCATTGCCGAGGCGGAACGCCATCAAATTCTTCTTCGTATGGGAATGCTATTTCAGAAAAACGCGCTGTTTGATTCGCTGACTGTCGGTGAAAATATCGCGTTTCCTCTTCGCGAAACCACTCCTCTCGGCAAAGCCGAGATCGAGGAACGGGTGAATGACTTTTTGGAAGCCGTCGGGCTCTCGCACGCCAAAGGCCTGTTCCCCAGCGAGATCAGCGGCGGAATGCAAAAGCGCCTCGGGATCGCCAGAGCCTTGGCGCTGCATCCGGACATCGTTTTGTATGACGATCCCACCGCAGGCCTTGATCCGATCACCAGCCGCAAGATCATCGACCTCATCATCGGCTTAAAGACGAAAAACAAATCGACGGTGGTCGCGGTCACCAATGACATGGTGCGTGCGTTTCAAATGGCGGATCAATTGGCGATGGTGGTCGATCATTCCCTCATCATTACCGGCGACAAAAACCAAACCATGAACCACCCCGACCCGCGCGTCCAACAGTTTGTCCACGGCCGACTTGAGGGGCCGCTCACGGCGGAAGCATGATCGCATTCAAGAACGTCTGCAAAAAATTTGGTGATCGCACGGTTCTGGGCGGCATCACCTTTGACGTGTCCGAGGGTGAGATCATGTTCATCCTCGGAACTTCCGGTACCGGCAAATCCGTTCTGCTCAAAAATCTCGTTGGACTCCTCCGGCCCACGTCAGGGGAGATCTGGATCGATGGCCAGGAGGTATCAGGACTCAGTGAAGAAGAGTATTTTCCGGTCCGAAAGAAATGCGGCATGGTTTTCCAACATCCGGCCCTGTTCGATTCACTTACCGTTTTTGAAAATGTGGCCTTTGGTTTGCGTAAGCATCTGCGCGAATGGAATGAGGACCAGGTTGAGAAACGCGTGCACGAGTGTCTGGAACTGGTTCATCTCAAAACCGAAGTCGCGGCGAAGTATCCGGGTGAAATTTCGTACGGAATGCAAAAACGCGTCTCACTGGCTCGGACCGTGGCCGTCAATCCACGCATTTTACTGTTCGACGAACCGACGACAGGCCTCGATCCCGTGACGACTCGTGCCGTAAACCATCTAATTTTTGAGCTGTCACGCGAGTTGAAGACCACATCAATAGTGGTGAGTCACGATATGAGTTGCGCCTTGGAGATCGCGGATCGCATCATCATGTTGGATCAGGGTCAAATCATCGAACAGGGGGACCGGGAACGGCTGAAGAAGAGTCCGGTGCCGCTGGTCCGGGAATTCCTAAAAGAGGTGTTGGAGAATGATACCGCTCAGAAGCCTTCTTAAGGAGATTGGTGGAACGACTTTGTTTGTCGGCGAGGTCATTCGCACGGGCATAAAGAATCCGTGCCCCTTTGAAGACTTCACCGATCAAATCTGGAAGGTCACGACCCAAAGCCTGCCCACCACTGCCGTAGCCGGATTCTTTGTCGGCGCTATCATGACGGTGCAGTTCGCGTTATTGACCAAGGCCTTTGGCGCGCTAGGTTATCTGGGCGGACTGTCCACGAGCGGCACCATTCGCGAGGTTGGCCCCCTTCTCATCGCTCTTCTGCTGAGCGGGAAGGTGGGAGCGTTCACGTCCGCGGAGTTGGGAACGATGCAGGTCACGGAACAAATCGATGCGATCCGCTGCCTTGGCGCCAATCCTATTCAAGAGATCATTCTGCCGCGTTACATTGGCATCGTTATCTCAAGTTTTTTTCTGCTCGCGGCAGGGTTGTTCATGTCAGTGTTCGGCGGAATTTTCATGGGGTATTTGTTCGCGGGAATCAATCCGGAAGAGTACGTGCGGCACATTCCGACCATGGTCACCGGATATTCAATTCTTAACGGCCTTTTTAAAAGTTTTGTGTTTGCCGTCGTACTGGCCAGCATCTGCACGTACAAAGGCTACACAACGACAGGCGGTGCTCGGGGTGTTGGCCGCGCGGTGGTCGCGACCGCGGTGACAACGATGGTGGGAATCGTCGTCGCGGATTGGTTCACCAGTTTTCTAAGTGACGCTTTTTTGCAAATCTATTTGGGAGAGCGGATGTGAGAGTGGTTGTTGATTTCGCCGATTTCCTGGCAAAATCGATCTCGGCGACCGTCACGCCGCCCTTTCGGCGCGCCGACGTCATTAAGCAAGTAGAATTCATTGCATGGGAGAGCACACCGGTCGTCTTGTTTTCGGTTTGCTTCGCCGCCATGGTGACGATCGTGGAAGCGTCCTTTCATATGAAATTGGTTATTCATAATGACGCCTTGGTACCCGGATTCGCCGCGCTGCTCATATTGCGCGAGCTCGGCGCCGTCGTGTCGGCCCTGCTGCTGACGTCCCGTGTGGGCGCCGGGGTCGCGGCGGAGGTGGGCTCGATGAAAATCACGGAGCAGCTCGACGCTCTCAAAATGCTTGGGATCGATCCCTATCGTTTTCTGGTCGCGCCGCGATTGGTGGCTTGCATGATCGGCGGGTTTGTTTTGAGCATCGTCGCGAATATCGCTTGTTTGTATTGCGCGATGATGGTGAGCGAGGTTCGACTTGGTTATTCGATCGGGACTTTTCTCATGGCGATGCGAACATTTGTTTCGTTCAAAGATCTCATCTTTGCCTCGATCAAGGGGCTGTGCTTTGGCGCCGCCATACCTTTGGTGAGCTGTTTTTTCGGATTTCGCTGCCGCTCCGGGGCCGAAGGTGTGGGAGAGGCCACGACCAATAGCGTGGTCGTCGCTTCGGTCGCGATCATCGTCATGGATTTTGTGTTGTCTTATGTTTTCTCTCACTATTATTGATCGCACGCTTTAAGTCAGTGACCGTTTTCTGCCGATATGAATCATATGAAGTCTTCAACCAAGGTGGGAATCCTCTTCATCGTCACGCTCCTTTTGATCATTGGATTCGCCTTGGCCCTTGGCGCTATTCAGCCGTTTTCAAACAGTTATGAATTGAAAATCGCTTATAACTTCGCCGGAGGAATCGAAGTCGGATCGCCCGTGCGAGTGATGGGCATCAAAGTCGGCAAGGTCCGTTCCATCGAATTCGTCCCGGACTTCAAGATGCCCGAAACCGGACAGGAAGTGAAGCTCGTGATCACCGTCAGCATCGACAAGAAGGCCTGGCCGACGGTTCGTAAAGACAGCCAGTACTTCATTAACCTGGCCGGGGTCATCGGTGAGAAATTTCTGGAAATCACCCCTGGCACACTGGAAGCGGCGGAGGTAACCCCCGGGCAAGTGGTCCGCGGCGAGGATCCGCCGCGCATTGATCAACTGATCTCTCAGAGCTACAGCCTGGCGGGAAAGGTGATCGAATTTGTGAACAAGAACGAGGGATCGGTCATCGACACGATCGATACCATGAACAAGCTCGTGGTCAATCTGGACAAGGCCCTTCGGCAATTAGAAAAGACCAGCCGCGATCAAGACGTCCAAAGAATCATTAAAAACATTGGAACAATGACGGACGATTTGGCCTTTTTTTCCCAAAAGATGCGGTCCCCGGAAGGTTTAAAAACCTTGGCCTTGATCAATGAACTCATCCGGCGCCTTGAGCCGTTGGATTCGGATGCCATCCATAAGTTCCTTCAAAAGGAAGGGATTAAGGCTCATATCTTCTAGATCACATATATATATAAGGATGAGCAAAAAAAAACCCTCGACGTCTATCATCGAGGGTTTCGTTCGCGTCGCAAGAACGCAAAATAAACTACTTCTTGCGGCTTTTCTTTTTAGTAGCTTTCTTTTTGCCTTTAGCGGCTTTTCTTTTCTTCGCCATGTGTCTCCTCCTCGAGTGAGTTAGCAAAGACCTTTTATTGTCTTCTTCACTTACAGTTTAACGACGCGACGACCTCCGTCAATAGAAAACTTAAAAAGTTGGTGCATTTTTTGAATTTGATCATCGTCGAGGTGTCGAAATGTACTGGATTGTGACTCTTCAGCTGATTTTCGGAATTATGTTCGCGCGCCGGACGTTGCAAAAACTACTGGAAAAGAACCTCATCGATCAAAAACGGCGATCCATATTAGGCACGATGATGTTTACAATATTTTTTTTGATTACTTACGTGACAAGACACGCTCCCGCCGCGCAAATGTGCGCGCTCTCCGCTCTTTGTGGGGGGATTTCGAGCCTTGATCCCATTTTTCAATGGCGACTCAAAAGGCGCATCAACAGTGAATTCCCCGACTTCATCGGCCGGATTATCCTCGCGATGAAAAGCGGATACAGTTTTCGGGCGGCGGTGGAAAGAGATTCGATCTCCGCTTCCCAAATTTGGGAAAAATGGTTGCATACGCTGATCGAATCGCGGGTTTTTTTGCGGGTGGAACACGTTGCTGAGGCAAAATGGTGGCGGTCCTACGTCGAAGTGCTTCGCCGGGCGGATGAAAATCCGCATCATGCGCTAACGCAATTGGAAAATTTTCGCCGCAAACTAAAAATTCTGTCCGAATTTCGACGTAAGTCCGGCCAAGCGCTTCTGCAGGCCCGCATTCAATTGCTCGTGATGACGTGCCTCTATCTTGCACTTCTCGGCGTCACCATGACTCAGTTTCAATTGAAAAGGTATCGACCGCTCATTTGTCTGTCTTCGGCGCTTTTTTTGGCCGGACAAGCCACGTTTTGGTGGATCGCACGGAAAACCAAATGGAAAGTCTAGCCCCACCACTGGAGGTTCTGCTTCAGCTGCGTTTAAACATGGAGAACGGAGCTTCATTTCGGGAGTCATTACGAAGACTTTTGCGGGAGAGGCAGCAAGATGATTTTGTCGTCTTTTTGGCCGAATGGGTGGTGCGCAAATCACACGCTCGGCCGACGAAGACCATGATCTCCAGGCTCGGCAGCTCCCACCGGCGTGCGCTGGTGGACCTATTTGAGCGCGGTTGGGACGGAGAACCTATTCTTGAGCCGCTTCAGGAGCTGGAATCGGAGATTCGCGACGCGAGCATGCTGGAGTTGGATCAATTCATCGCGGCCCTGCCGTTTCGAGCCATGCTTCCCGTCCTGCTTCTCCAATTCCCGGCCTATCTTCTTTTGCTCCTAGGCCCCCTCCTACTCGACCTCATTCATAGCTTCGGGAGCCCAATATGAATTTTCTTGTCAGTCTGTTTTCCATCGCGACCGCAGCGGCGCCATTGGACCTTGAGCAAATCCACCTGCGGAGACTCCTCGGCGCCGAAAATGATGCTTCGGTACAGAAAATCGAGAAGGAATACGCCGACATCCGCCAGGACCGGAGGATTTGCGACCTGCAACTCATCCAGCGGATTATTCCTTGGACATGTTATCGCCTGCGGCAAAGGGAGTCCGCCTGGCGAATTCTTTCGAGTCATCCAGTCAAAGATCTGGACGAAAATTGCAAACAGGCGGCCCATTCATTGCTTCACAGGCGCACTCAATTTCCACCGGTGCCCACCGAATTCTTAAGCGCAGCCTGCCGAAATCTTCTCAACCAAGTTCAAGAAATCAATCGTTATCGGGCGGGAGAGGATTGGCCTGAATATTGAGGATTGGCTCGAAAATTGAAGATTGGCCTGAATATTGAAATAGCCAAGGCCATGCAACAGGTTCTTAAGTCAACCGCCGTCACCTACAGCCTCAAAGAGCACCTCGGAGAGGGCCTGAACAGCGTCGTCTATCGGGCCATTCGCACGGATCCTTTCCATCACATGCGACAAACCGTCGCGCTTAAGATTCTCAAGTCCAAGAATTTGGTCGAGATTTGGAAACGGGAATTTGTTTCGCTAGAGCGGGTGGTGTGCAAGCATTGCGTTCGCGTTTTCGGCTTTGAATGGGTTGAAGACCGTCCGGCACTGGTCCTGGAATTCGTCAATGGAATATCGTTGCGCCAGCTTGGACTCAGTGGACCGATCCCGCCACCCTTGGCGATCGAGATTTTGGCGCAGGTTCAGGTTGGCCTTTGCTCGCTTCGATCCTACGGTGTGTGCCACGGCGATTTGAGTCCAAACAATATCATGATCGACGAGGCCGGTTCGGTCCGCTTGCTCGACTTTGGCTGGGCCAACGGAATCAACGGATCGGTTCAAACGACTCACGCCTTCGCCGCCCCCGAACTGCTAGCGGGTGCGCGACCCAGCTTTGAAACCGATCTCTACTCGCTTGGGGTCATCGAAAAAATGCTGTTGGACAACGAATCCCCCCGTTTGAACCCTTCACCGGCAGACCGTCCGGAATTTTCAGCGCCTCCCTGCCCAAAAAGACAATCCCGCCTCGCACGACGGGTACGCATTGTTCGCGATCATCACAGCAACTTCTTACAGATGGCAACGAGATCCCTGTTCGTCGCAAGAAAAGCAGGTCCTCCGATTTATCGCTGGCTGTTCAGCATCGGGCTTTTTCTTTCCGCTCCGAATTCGGAGTGCAGGGCCAAACTTGCGACCGAACTCGCGCTATTAAAGGTTCGAACGATGCAATGGACGCATGTAAAGGTGGATGACGTAGAAATCGGCTTTTCTCCGCAAGATGTCTACTTGATTCCTTTTCAAGCCCATCAAATCACTTGGAAAACAGGGCAAAGCGGCGGAACAATGCTGGTTCGACTGGGAGCCAATGACATTCGTATCATAAGGGACGAGGACTTGGGTCCCTAAGCCAGTCTTTTTGCTAGCATTAGCAATAAATATGAATAGGATGCAAATTCAACAGTTGGCTGCGTTTGTTTGAGCTTGGTAAATTGTTTATTGCAACAGATATCAGATATCCGATATCGGATATCTGATATCTGACTGATTCGTCTCAAGGGGGCACCAAAATGGAATTTAACGAAGGTCAGCTGTCCGCGCTCGAAGGGCTGGTAAACGAACTCATGAAGGCATCCCCAGTGGAAGAGAAGATTCAGTCATTCATGGCCCTGGCCGGATTGAACGACCCAAAGGATCAACTGGCTCGAATTCAGGCTGTTCTCGACGCACTCAAGTTCGAACATCCAAGTAAAGAGATCGAGGAATGAGCAAAAAACAATTTGGTTTTGAGACCCGGGCGATCCACGCCGGGCAGTCCCCCGATCCAACGACGGGCGCAATCATGACGCCCGTTTTTTTGTCTTCCACCTACGTGCAAAAGTCCCCCGGTTCGCATAAAGGCTACGAGTATTCGCGAACCGGCAATCCCACGCGCCGGGCTTATGAGGATTGCATGGCAAGTCTCGAAGGCGGTGATCGAGGCTTCGCGATCGCCTCCGGGTGCGCGGCCGCGCTGCTCGTTTGCCATCTGCTTAAGACGGGCGATCACATAGTGGCCGGCGACGACATGTACGGCGGTACCTTCCGGCTATTTGATAAAGTTCTCAGGAACGACGGATTTGAGTTTTCATACGTTGACTTGAGTGAACCAAAAAATTTTGAAAAGTCGATTCAAAAAAACACTCGTCTGATCTGGCTCGAAACGCCCACCAACCCACTGATGAAAATTACCGACATTGCGGCGATCTGTGCCATTGCCAAGAAAAAGAATATTTTGGTGGCGGTCGACAACACGTTTATGAGCCCCTACTTTCAAAATCCATTGAGCCTGGGAGCCGATCTTGTTGTTCATTCGACCACCAAATATATTTTCGGCCACAGCGACATGGTTGGGGGAATGATCGTGAGCGGCTCCAAGGAGCTTTCGGAAAGACTTGCTTTTTTGAGCAACTCGATGGGCCCAATCAGCTCGACGTTCGATGCATTCATCGGATTGCGCAGCTTAAAGACGCTCGCCGTGAGAATGCGCGCGCACAATGAAAATGCGTTAAGGATCGCCGACTTCCTACAGGTTCAGCCACAGGTCGAAAGGGTGATTTATCCGGGTCTCAAGAGTCATCCGCAGCACGCCCTCGCAAAAAAGCAGATGCGGGGTTTTGGGGGCATGATCAGCATAGTTCTGAAGGGTGGACTCAAAGAGACCAAGAAATTTCTGGAAAGCGTGCGGATTTTTTCGTTGGCGGAAAGCCTCGGCGGGGTGGAGTCGTTGGTGAACCACCCGGCCATCATGACCCACGCGAGCGTGCCGCCGGAGACTCGAAAAAAACTGGGTATTTCAGATTCACTCGTACGCCTCAGCGTTGGAATCGAAACCATCGACGATCTGTTGGATGATCTGAAATCCGCGTTTCAAAAGATATAACGGCGCTCCGCATTAAGAGTTGGCTTTGACAGAACTTCGACCCGAAGGTAATCGACTAATTCCGACAAAAACTTGGGCTCGGTAGCTCAGTCGGTAGAGCAGAGGACTGAAAATCCTTGTGTCGGCGGTTCAATTCCGTCCCGAGCCACCAGAATCACTCAGATATCAGTGGGAGCGTGCTCCCACGCCTTGCGAACCATCGCGAAAGCCACGGGATCGTAGGCTCTTAGGTCGTTGATGTTGAACGGAAAGTAATCGTTCTGCCCAAAGTAGGCCTCGCTCAACTCCGCAAAAAACTCGTCTCTATTCGTGAGAGCATAAGCTCGCTTGAGTCCGCCATGTACGTAAGAAACGGATTGGTAGAGACCTTCCCGATTGGCGTTGTCCCAAGCCTCTTGGAGTGGCGGATAGTCCTCACCCAAAACCAAAAACATATAAGCATGCGCGAGCTCATGCAGCACCATCATCGGCTGATCTGTTTGTGACCAAGCGAGAAAGTGTTCGGCGTTGCTGAGTTCAATGCCGCCGGCCTTGTCGGGGTTGTAGTTGCGACCGATGAGCCAGTCGCGCGAGGGATGAAAGACAGCACCCGGTTCACCCTTTTCCCGTTCAATCCAAAAATGGACATTGTGAAGTTTGGCGATTTGATCCTTGGAAAGAAGGTGATTGATCTCGTCCAATTTGACGCTAAGGACCCGAAGGACCTTGGACTCTAGAACGGAGTCCCGGCTCACCTCGGGGCTAACATGAACCTTGAATCCCTCAATTTGCAACATCTCATACGCGGTGGTCGGAGGGTCCACCTTGGTCTCGGCCGCAGAGCTGGCCATCGGCAATATTAGGGCGGCCAAAATTTGGCAGACCACATGACTAAAAGGTATGCGGACTCCAGCATTTAAACCGTTTTTAAGCACCAAAAAGCGCGACATATATATTGGAGGATCAAACGCTGTACCAAATCCTTCAAGCTACCGCCAAAACAATCTTGTCTGCCCTGGAGATCGGAATCTGGGTGTCTCCTCTATTGCCCTTACCTTTTTTTAGCTTAATGAGCCCCACTTCGACCAATAGAGACACGTCCCCATGCACGACTCGAAAGTCTCTATGAAGCAGTCTCGCCAATTCCGAAATTGACTTCGGCTTTTTATCCCTTACGGTCCGCCAAACTCTCAATCGGTTGTCTGTAAGCACTTTCCGTACGGCATCGATGGATTCAAAATAAAACCCATCCTGCTTCTTGACTCGTCTTCCATCGTCCAAGGCTTTGGCCATAGACCTCAATTCTGCATCAAAATCGGCTCTGGATTTAATCTTTATTTTCATTGTTTTCATGGCGTTTCTCCAAATTCAATGCCAAATCCAAAAAGTCATCCATAAGCTTTGATATCGAAACAAAATTGTAGGACCGCTCATCTCCATTTTCTAGATGTAAATGCGGGCCTTTCGGATGATGATTATCAAAAAGGACTAAAACCTTTCCTCCAACTGGTTCCACCAAAACCATCCGATACTTTATTCCTTCTGGATATTCTCGACTCTCCGAAATTATCCAAACAACGACCTCACAAAGCAAACCGCTTTTTAGCGTTAGCTTTTGACGAAAAAGTAACTCTGCTCTCGTCTTCATCCGAGCAGCTGTACTGCAAGGCGCGTCGACAATTATATGACATGTTTTATCATATATTTCAATGGCACATTCACTTTGGGTTCATATGCGAAAGAATCATCAGCCGCTTTCTACCTGGTCCGGGATTCGGGCGGTCCCCGGCGGAGCGGTAAAAATGACGTCCCAGGCCATCATGCAATTCATTCCATTCCAGACCAAACACGGCTTTCTAACCACGTTGTGGGGATGGGGGTAAACCCGCTAATTTTGCGCCAGAATGAAGCTGCTTCTGGTGTTTCCGCTCCTTTTTTCGGCCGCCTGCTTCGCCCACAACACTTTCGAATGTGAGAGCCTTCTCAAAAAAGAATTCAGCCGCATCCCGAATGACACTTTTTCGGGGCGCATCTCCGGCCGCGTTCCGATGTCGGTCCAGACTCTGACGGAAGCCTATCGGCGCGGAATATTTCCCTGGGAGTTGGCGGCGAACGGCGATGCGGTTTGGTACAGCCCTCCCCTTAGGGGCGTGCTCGATTTTGCCACGCTGAAAATTCCGCGCAAAGACATGCAGTTCATCCGGCGCGAATTGGGCGGCGGCACCTATTCCGTGACTTTTGATCAGGCGTTTTCGGAGGTTATACGAAATTGTGCCGAGACAGCCCGGCTAAGAAAAACTTTGGATGGCGTTGAGTCCGTTGAAGTCGGTAGTTGGATCGTCCCGGAATTTCAGCATCAATTCACTGAAATGTTTCATGCGGGTTTCGCCCACAGCGTGGAAGTATGGAAGAATGGAGAATTGGTGGGGGGACTCTATGGCACATTTGTCGATGGCGTTTTCACCGGCGAAAGCATGTTTCACAAAGAGAGTGACGTACTCAAGTTGGCGCTTTATGCGCTGATCGAGCGCCTCAAGGAGCGGGGACACACGTGGATCGACACGCAGCAGGTCAACGGACTTATCAAAAAATGGGGAGGTGAGAAAATTCCAAGACCCCTGTTTCTTAACATGCTGAAAGCCGCCCAAGCCCAATCAATGCCCTTCTAGTCTATGTCCGGCAACTCTATGTCCGGCAACGCTGGACAATCCGGGCGGGATCTCTATAACATCTTTATCTATGTCGCAAATGCTGAATGACGCGAAAGAGGCGTCCGATATTGTTCATAAGGTCCTGGTCTCGGACAACGAAGTCTATTCCGGGCTGGCAAAGCGCCTGCGCGAATTGGATCCCGCCTGCGTCACGACGATCGCGCGCGGCAGCTCGGATCATGCCGCAAGTTATGCGAGCTATCTGATACCGTTGTGCACGGGGAGAGTCGTCGCCAGCATCGCGCCGTCTTTGACGACCGTGTTGCGGGCACAGCTCAAAGTAAAAAACCAATTCTCGATCGTGATTTCCCAATCCGGGCGAAGCCCCGACATCATCAACACCGTTTCCAACGTACAGGGCGGCGGCTCACTGTGCGCCGCTATCGTCAACGACACTGCTTCCCCCGTGGCGGGGATGGCCGACGTCTTGCTTCCACAGCACGCCGGTGTGGAGGGAATCGCCGCGACCAAAAGCGTTTTGTCGACGATGACTAGTCTGGCCCGTATGACCGGCGAATGGGCACAAGACAAAAAGTTGCTGATGGCGTTGAAAGACCTACCCGAAAATTTGGCGCGTGGCTTTCAGGCCGGTTTGCAACTGGACCGCGCCACTCTCAAGGGCGTTACCAATGTTTACGTCTTGTCGCGCGGGCTTGGGCTCGCCGCCGCCCTCGAAACCGCGCTCAAGCTGAAAGAGACCTGCGGCGTTCACGCCGAGGCGTTTTCCGCCGCCGAAGTCCGGCATGGCCCGCGCGAGATCGTCGGCGGAAATTTTTTGGTGATTGGGTTGACGCTGGATGGTTCGGGAAAGGACGACGTGGTCGCGGCGTGCCGGGAATTGGAATCGCAAGGCGCTCGAGTGATGTTGGTGGAACCAGATCGGATTCCAGATCCCATGGATTTTCGGCTCGCGCCGCTGGTGACACTGTCCATGCTCTATCCCTGGCTCGCCGAATCGTCTCGGGCGCTCGGTCATGACCCTGATCGGCCCAAAACATTGAAAAGCAAGGTCATTCAGACCACGTAAGAGAAGACGTCAGAGAAGATGTCAGAGACGCGGCACCAAGCACTGCGACGTCTTTGACTTTTGAAACTCTGATATCCAGTGCACTGACAACGGCGGGATATGCAAAATCCTCCAGCGATTGCCGAAGGGCCTGTTCAAAAAACAGAAACGAGTGACTGACCGAACCGCCAAGAACGATGGCCTCAGGGGCGAGCGCGTAGAGCACCAACTTCAACGCCTGGCCGAGATGATGTCCGAACTCGCCAAAGATCTCCGACGCTTTGGCGTTGCCGCGCCTCGCCTCGGCGGCTGTTTGTTCCCCGTCCCACCCGAATTTTCGGAAAAACTGGCCACTGGCGTAGTGTTCGACGATCGAATCCAAATAGCCGATCGTGCCAAACTCGCCGGCGCCACAGTAACGGCCTGAGTGCAACTGACCGCGCGAAATGATTCCCGCGCCCAGTCCCGTGCCAATGACCAGGCCGACAAAATTTTCGAACTTTCGGCCGGCGCCAAAACGTCGCTCGCCAAGCGCGAAGCAATTGGCGTCGTTGTTGACGGCCACTGGAAATCCATACCGCTTTTCGAGCCGGCGCTTGAGCGGCAAATTCTTCCACGCCGGAATATTCACCGTATCGAAGATGGCGCCATTCTTGGGATCAACAAGACTTGGAACCCCAATGCCAAGCGACCGCACCCTCTTATCCAGCACCGAATCAATAACGGAGCACAAATCTTCAAACACGTCCTCGGCGCTGCCCTGGCTGCGAATCGCCTTGGCGTCGAGTTTGACGATGCGCCGGCCGTCGACCAGTCCCGCCCGCACGTTGGTGCCGCCCAGATCAACTCCGATAGAATAACTCCGTTTTTTCAATTTTCGCACAAAACCGTCTTATTTTTTATTAAGGGTTTCGCCCACAGCCCTATTGAAAAAATGTAGAAGAGCGGAAGATAGAGCAGACAGAGAGCGGATCTCAACCCGAGCTGGTCGCCGACTCCGCCGATCAATAGCGGAATCAAAGCGCCACCCACAATTCCCGTGCACAAAATACCGGAGAACGTGCCGTGATGCTTCGGAATTGAATTGAGTGCGAGAGAAAAGATGATCGACCACATCACTGAAATGGCGAACCCCACCATCGAAAAAGCGATTGTGGCGGACTCCCGCGTCCCATGCAGCGCCAGGGTCAACGATAGGATCGCGACAATGCTGAAAACGAGCAGGACCTTGCGGCTGTCCAAGAATTTGAGCAGGACCAGGCCAAACAAACAGCCGATTGTCATGAAGCCCCAAAAATTCGAAACAGCCGCCGCCCCATCCAGCTTCGGATTCAACCCGTGCTGAACAGCCAGAAACTGCGACATCCAATTGGCCAAACCCTGTTCCAATCCGACGTACGAAAAAATTCCGACGAAATAAAGCCATACAACCGGCTGTCGCAGCAGAAGCAAATGCGTATCCAACGCGCCCGTCCTTTCATCCTCCTGCCTCTCCACGCGCGGGAAATCCACCGCCCATACCACCAAGATCATCAATGCCGCGATGCCTGAAAAAATCCAATAAACCGCGATCCACGGCAAATTCTTCGGGATGAATTCCGCCATCCATCTCGTCAGCCCATCCGCTTCGGCCAGCGCATCGGGCCCTAGCGCGACCGCGAAGTGGCTGTAGAGCAATGGGCTCAGGAAAGACGCGGCCCCAAAGACGAATTGCGCCAACACGGCGAAAAATGCATAGTGCTCCTCGCCGCCTGAAACCCGCAATAGCGGATTGATCGCCACTTGTATGGCCGCCATCCCAAGACCGATCGTAAAGAGCGATAGGAGCGCGGTTGAATAGGCGGGGCGGAGACAAAACAAGAAGGCACCCGCGAATGCCAATGCGAAGGCGCCTAGTAATACCACCTTCTCCCCCCATTTTTCAACGAATACCCCGGAGGGAACCGACATCAATGCGTAGGCGGCGAAAAAGGAAAATGGCAGAAAAGCCACCATGGTCAGATTCAACTTAAAACTCTGAATAACGTCGGGAACCAGTGGGCCGGTGACGTTAGTGAGCAACGACACGACGAAGAAAATCAATAGCACAACGGCCACTCGAAAGGGACTGCGCGAGTTCATTTCCATCCAATGGGCTGTCGTTCAGTCATATAGGTCAAGAAAACTCCGGAGCCATATCCAACCATCGGTATCGCACCGGTCGGCGTACCAATGGGAAAACGATAATCGCCGCCGTCTCCCGGCACCGAAACATAGAGTTCCGGAATGTGATTGTTGTCGTCCGCCGCCTTTCGAATCATGCGCTGAACAATTCTTTCCGCTTTCGCCAAATTTCCGAGACTCAGATACGAGCGGGCCAGACTGAAATTTATGAGTACGAATTCCTGCAGCTCATACGGATCGTTCCCGACGACGCGTCGATATCCGCCTGAAGCGGTTCGTAACAACCGGCTGCGTGAGAGAAGGTCATCGACGAGCGTG
>Ga0207148_1032_pt1 | contig 21878 bp, 16 predicted proteins | sample Alteio_BWMinHeat_34_FD_153558 | JGI IMG/M metagenome (GOLD analysis project Ga0207148, IMG submission 153558) | Enriched cells from forest soil in Barre Woods Harvard Forest LTER site, Petersham, Massachusetts, United States -... | ecosystem: Environmental > Terrestrial > Soil > Temperate forest >... | reverse complement strand
CCCTATCGAAAAGCTGATCGCCGGCGCCTATTCGAATCATCTGGCTCCCGGCGAAATCCTCACCCGCATCGTCATCCCTGCCGCGAAATCCAATCACCGTGCCGCCTACATGAAATTTCAAATTCACGAGCGCCCCACTCTCGGCCTGGGGCTGTGGCTCGAAACTCCCGACCGAGGCCGCACGTTCAGGTCGGCTCGCGTCGCCGTGGGCTGCGTCTGTCCGTTCCCGAGCCGATCGCTCCAAGCCGAAGCATTGCTCACGGGGCCGCGCGCGGCAGTTGAAAAACGGCTGCCCGAAGGCGCCGCACTTATTGCCGACGGCGCCGACCTGGTCGATGACCACGAAGGCAGCGCCGAATACAAACGACATCTGATCGGCGTCTTCCTCCGACGCACCTTCCTCAAAGCCGTTGCCAGCGACAGTCTCTTCAAGCCCGGGCACAAAATCTAAGATTGTCGTCCTCAGGGCAGCAAGTGTGCGTCTCATTCTGAGCGGAGCGGCTTGAAAGTTTTTGTTCTCGGAAATCGCGCCTTCTCGATTTCCGTCGGGTCGCGAAGTCGAAGAATCTCTCCGAAACTAATCCCTTTATCGCAAGCTTGGAAAGCCCGCTCTACTTAGCGATTTTGGTTGATAATATCCGTCTGAGAGACTGCCATGCGGCGCGTCCCCTTTCTATTCTCGATCCTGCTCTTCCTTGGCATCGCCTCCGGTCTGCTCGCCTATCAGCGACGAGCCCCCGGCGGTGATCAGGACGACGATGAGGGAGACATGCCTCTCGGCGTGAAACAAAAAGTGGAATGGACCTTCGCGCGTTTCCATTACGACATGGCCTACGGCAATTTTCGCGGATTCCAACGCTGGTCCGCCGATTATCCGAAATCGGATCGCCAGCTCGTGGAAGGTGTCGTTCGCCTGACGCGCATCAACACGCATGTGGCCGAGCAAGTGGTCGACGCCCATAGCGACGACATCTATAACTGGCCTTGGATTTTTGTCGAAGATCCCGGCGCGTGGGTTCTTTCACAGGCCGAAGCGATTCGCATCCGCACTTATCTCCTGCGGGGCGGCTTCATGTTTTTCGACGATACCCACGGAGACTACGAATGGAATAACCTGGCGGCCGGCGTGCGCATGATTTTCCCGGACCGCCCTATCGAAGATCTAAAAGACAGCGACGAACTTTTCCATACCGTCTACGATCTCGACGATCGGTTCCAGATTCCGGGAACCCGCTTTATCTGGAACGGCCGGCGCTATACGGACGACATGAAAGTGCCCAAATGGCGCGCCATCCGCGACGATAAAGGCCGCATCATGATCGCCATTTGTCACAATAGCGACGTCGGCGACGCCTGGGAATGGGCCGACAGCCCCGATTACCCGGAGCCCGCCACATCCATGGCCTACCGCATCGCCATCAACTACATCGTTTACGGAATGACCCACTGAGCCTTTTGTGGCAGCGAGTTTAAAAACTTTGTCATTCTGAGCGGCCCGAAGGTTTTGCTCTCGGAAATCGCGCTTCACGATTTCCGTCGGGCTGCGAAGTCGAAGAATCTCTCTTCGAATTTATCGGGACTTACTTCAGTCGCGTGCTGCCCATGAGGAACTTGTCCACGCCGGCGGCGGCCTTCCGTCCTTCGGAAATTGCCCAGACCACGAGCGACTGCCCGCGCCGCATGTCGCCGGCAGCGAAAATCCCCGGCACCGAGCTCATGTAGTTTGCGTCGGCGGCGATATTGCTGCGCGCGTCGAGATTGACGCCAAGCTGATCGATCATGCCTTGTTTCACTGGCCCCGTGAAGCCGAGCGCGAGCAGCACCAGATCCGCTTCCAGGATGAACTCGGTTCCCGGAATTGCCTCGAATTTCGGCGGCGGCCCCACGCGGATGGCGTGAAGCTGCTTTACATTTCCGTTTTCGTCGCCCGTAAAGTGTGTCGTCCCGATGGACCAATCCCGCAAGCCGCCTTCTTCGTGCGAGCTCTCCGAACGCAATTGCAGCGGCCATAGCGGCCACGGCGTACTCGGCGCGCGCGCTTCGGGCGGCATGGGCATAATTTCGAACTGGCGCACCGATTTTGCCTTATGACGATGAGTGGTGCCCAGGCAATCGGCGCCCGTATCTCCGCCGCCGATGATCACAACGTGCTTTCCGGTCGCCAGAATCTGGTTGAGCACTTCGTCCCCGGCGTTGCGCTTATTCTGTTGCGGCAGAAACTCCATGGCGAAATGAATTCCCTTCAGCTCGCGCCCGGGAACATTCAAATCACGTGGAGCCTCCGCGCCTCCGCAGAGCAGGACAGCATCGAAATCTTTGCGTAAATCTTGAGCAGGAATATTGCCGCCGATGTGCGCCTTCGTCTCGAAATGCACGCCTTCCGCCCTCATTTGCTCGAGGCGCCGGTCGAGGACGTGCTTCTCCATCTTGAAATCGGGAATGCCGTAACGCATCAAGCCGCCGAGCCGATCGTTTTTTTCAAACAGCGTCACCAGATGCCCGGCCCGATTCAGTTGCTGCGCCGCGGCCAATCCCGAAGGGCCGGACCCCACCACCGCCACGCGCTTGCCTGTGCGTATTTCCGGCGGTTCGGGCTGAATCCAACCTTCCGCCCAGGCGCGTTCCACAATGTTCTTCTCGATGACTTTGATCGTGACCGGCGGCTCGTTTATGCCCAGCACGCAAGCCGTTTCACAGGGCGCCGGGCAGATGCGGCCCGTAAATTCGGGGAAATTATTCGTCGAATGCAGAACGCGAATCGCTTCCTTCCAGTGATCGCGATAAACGAGGTCGTTCCAGTCGGGAATGATGTTGTTGACGGGGCATCCGGTGTGGCAGAAGGGAATGCCGCAATCCATGCAACGCGCGGCCTGCGTGCGGACTTTATCTTCGGGGAACTGGTAGTAGACTTCGAAGTAGTCGTTGATGCGCTCTTCGACGGGCCGGCGAATCGGCAGTTCTCGCGTGAATTCCTTAAAACCGGTGACCTTTCCCACGAGTCTTAGCCCCGAACCTCGCGCCCATGCGCATGTGTTCCGGCTTGCGCCACCAGCACACCTGCGGGGGCCCGTGGAACGCCCAGGACGCGCTTGTACTCGTGCGGAAACACCTTGACGAACTTCGGAAGCATGGACTCCCAGTTCTGCAAAATCCATTTCGCTTGCGGACTATCGGTGAATTCGCCATGCCGGCTGATCAGCCGATGCAGCAGCGCAATGTCCGCGGACTCCGTCACCGGCTCGAGATCGACCTCCGCGCGATTGCAATACGTCGCACCGAAATCGCCCGCTTGATCCAGCACGTAGGCGATGCCTCCAGTCATCCCGGCGGCAAAATTGCGTCCGGCGCGGCCCAGCACGATTACCAGCCCGTTCGTCATGTACTCACAGCCATGATCGCCCACGCCTTCGACTACGGCCGTGGCGCCCGAATTGCGAACGGCAAAACGCTCGCCCGCCATGCCATTGAAATACGCTTCGCCGCTGGTCGCGCCGTAGAGGCAAACGTTTCCGATCAGGATATTTTCCTCCGGCACGAACTCCGAATGCCTCGGCGGATAAATAATCAACCTGCCGCCCGAGAGCCCTTTGCCGACGTAATCATTGGCGTCGCCTTCGAGAGTCAGCCTGACGCCCTTGGCCAAAAATGCGCCGAAGCTCTGCCCTGCGCAGCCGGTCAGCTGAATGCGAATGGTGTCTTCAGGCAGGCCCGCGGAACCGTAGCGTCGCGCGATCTCACCGCTCAGCATCGCGCCCACCGTGCGGTGAACGTTGCGGATCGGCAGGCTCACAGACACCGGAATCTGTTCCTCCAAAGCCTTCTTGCATTGCTTGATCAGATGCCGGTCGAGCGCCGCTTCCAGCCCGTGATCCTGCGGCTGCATCTGCCGGCGCCCCACATGGTGCGGCACCGGCGGGTTATACAGAATCGACGACAGGTCGATTCCCTTCGCCTTCCAGTGCGTGATGTCTGTCCGCTGCTGCAGGCAATCCACGCGCCCGACCATCTCCTCGAGCTTTCGGAAACCCAGTTCCGCCATGACCCTGCGCAAATCCTCCGCGACGAAAAAGAAAAAGTTGATAACGTGCTCGGGCTGCCCCTGGAACTTCTTGCGCAGTTCCGGATCCTGCGTCGCCACGCCCACCGGGCACGTGTTCAGATGGCACTTGCGCATCATGATGCAGCCCATGGAAATCAGCGGAGCCGTGGAGAATCCGAACTCTTCCGCGCCCAGCATCGCCGCAATCGCCACGTCCCGGCCGGTTTGCAGCTTGCCATCGACCTGCACGCGCACACGGCTGCGCAGATCGTTCATCACCAGCACCTGCTGCGTCTCCGAAAGCCCCAACTCCCACGGAATTCCTGCGTGCCGTATCGAACTGATCGGCGACGCGCCCGTCCCTCCATCGTATCCGCTGATCAGAATCACGTCGGCATGAGCTTTGGCCACGCCCGCAGCCACGGTGCCGACGCCCACTTCGGCTACGAGCTTCACCGAAATGCGCGCCCGCGGATTCGCATTCTTCAAGTCGTAGATAAGCTGCGCCAAATCTTCAATAGAATAAATGTCATGGTGGGGCGGAGGCGAAATCAAGCCCACGCCTGGAATGGAATGCCGCACGCGCGCGATGAATTCATCGACCTTGTGGCCGGGCAACTGCCCGCCCTCACCGGGCTTCGCGCCTTGCGCGATCTTGATCTGCAAGTCGTCCGCGTTGATGAGGTAGTTCGTGGTTACGCCGAATCGCGCCGACGCCACCTGCTTGATCGCGCTGCGGCGCAGGTCGCCATTCGCATCCGGTTTGAAGCGCGCCTCGTCCTCGCCGCCCTCGCCCGTATTGGACTTACCGCCGATGCGGTTCATCGCGATGGCCAGCGTTTCGTGGGCTTCCTTGCTGATCGAACCGAACGACATCGCTCCCGTAGCGAAGCGTTTGACGATATCCGCCGCGGGCTCCACTTCTTCGAGCGGCACCGGTTTTCCGTTCGGCTTGAAATCAAACATCCCGCGCAGCATCTGCAAATCGCGATTCTGCTGGTTAATAACCGAGGCAAATTCCTGGAAGGTCTCGAATTTGGACTCCCGCACGGCGTGCTGCAATTTGCTGACGGTAATCGGATTGAACAGGTGCCGTTCGCCGCGTACGCGATACTGATATTCGCCTCCGACGCGCAGTTCCGTATCGGATTCGCTCGGCGGCTGCATCGCAAATTGATGCTTCAGCAGCGCCTCACGGGCGAGCACCTCCATGGTCACGCCCTCGATGCGTGAAGCTGTGCCGGTAAAGTAGCGCTCGACGAGAGATTTCTGCAGTCCGATCGTCTCGAAAATTTGCGCGCCCTGATAACTCTGCAGCGTGGAAATTCCCATCTTCGAGAAAGTCTTCAGCAGGCCCTTGTCGATCGACTTCATATAATTCTTAAAAGCTTTGTCCCAGGCGCAGTCGGCCGGGAAAGCGCCTTGGCGGTGCAGATCTTCGAGCGTCTCGATGGCCAGATATGGATTTACCGCGCTCGCGCCATAACCGAGCAGCAGCGCAAAGTGCATCACCTCGCGTGGCTCTCCGGATTCCACGATCAGCGCCACCTGATTGCGCGTTTTCTCGCGAATCAGATGATTGTGCACAGCCGAGAGCGCCAGCAGGCTGGGTATCGGCGCATGGTCTGCGTCCACGCCGCGATCCGAAAGAATCAGCAGCGTGTAACCCGATTTGATCGCTAGCGATGCCGAACGGCACAGCGTCTCGATTGCGTGCTCCAGCTGCTTTTCGCCGCCCTCCACGCGGAAGAGCATCGGCAGCGTCGTAGCCAGAAAATCACCCCAGCTCACGCGCCGCAATTTCTCGAGCCGCCAGTTGGAGATGATGGGATGCCGCAGCTTCAGCGTATGGCAGTTCTTCGGCGTCTCGTCGAGGATGTTTCCTTCTGACCCGATGTACGTATTCAGCGACATCACCAATCCTTCGCGGATCGGATCGATCGCCGGATTGGTGACCTGCGCGAAAGTCTGCTTGAAATAGCTGAACAGCAGCTGCGTCTGATCGGAAAGGCACGCCAGCGGCGTGTCGATGCCCATCGAACCGACGGGCTCTTCCGCCTGCAGCGCCGAAGGCAACATTACGGTCTTCAGGTCTTCATCCGTGTACCCGAAGGCGCGCTGCCGCATCAGGATGGTTTCGTGGTCGGTCGGCTGAACGCGCTTGGGGCTCGGCAGATCGTCCAGCGTAATCTGATTTTCCTTCAGCCACTGCCGATAGGGCTGGCGCGCCGCCAGCTCCTTCTTCACTTCTTCGTCGGTAATCAAACGCTTCTGCTCGGTATCGACCAGCAGCATCCGGCCCGGCGCAAGTCTGCCCTTCATGCGGACTTCCTCCGGCTTTACCGGAAGCACGCCCGCTTCTGAGGCCATGATCACCAGACCGCCATTGGTCACCATATAGCGGCCCGGACGCAAGCCGTTGCGATCGAGCTTGGCCCCGATCACGCGTCCGTCGGTGAACGCCACGTCCGCCGGCCCATCCCACGGCTCCATCAGCGAAGCGTGATACTCGTAGAACGCCTTCACGTCGTCCGGCATGGTCGAATCGTGTTCCCATGCCTCCGGTATGAGCATGGACATCACGTGCGGCAGGCTCCGGCCCGCAAGCGTCAGCAGTTCCACCGCGTTGTCGATCATCGCCGAATCGCTGCCGCCCGGCGTGATGACAGGGAAGAGCTTCTTGATGTCGTTGCCGAAAAGCGGAGACGCCAGCACCGATTGCCGCGCGTGCATCCAGTTGATATTGCCGCGCAGCGTGTTGATCTCGCCGTTGTGGCAGATATAACGATAGGGGTGCGCGAGCTGCCAGCTCGGGAAGGTATTGGTCGAGAACCGCTGGTGCACCAGGCACAGCGCGCTGGTCACTTCCGCATCCAGCAACTCCTTGTAGAAATCGGTTATCTGCGGCGCAAGCAGCAGCCCTTTGTAAATAATCGTCCGCGATGAAAGCGAAGGCAGATAGAAGAAGCCCTTCTCTTTGAAGTCCGACGCCGCCACGGCAGCTTCCGCGCGCTTGCGCACCACGTAGAGCTTGCGCTCGAGCGCGTCCTGATCCATCTCCGGCCCGCGCTTGATAAAAATTTGTTCGATATAGGGCTGCGTCGCCCGAGCCAGTCTCCCAATCGCGTTTCCGTTCAGAGGCGTGTCCCGCCAGCCGAGCACGGTCAAGCCTTCTTCGCCGGCAATGCGCTCCAGTATGCCTTCGCAAAGGATCCGCTCGGGCCGATCGACCGGCAAAAACGCCATCCCCACGCCATATTCGCCGGGCGCGGGCAGTTCAAAACCAAGCCGCGAACACTCCTGCTGGAAAAAGCTATGCGGAATTTGAATCAGAATCCCCGCGCCATCGCCGGTCTGCGGATCGCAACCGCATGCGCCCCGGTGCGTCAGGTTGATCAGGATCTGAACGCCCTTGAGGACAATATCGTGCGATTTGCGCCCGGAAATATCCGCCACAAACCCGATGCCGCACGCATCGTGCTCAAACTGCGGATCATAGAGACCCTGAGCAGGCGGGAGCCCCCCGAATGGTGAGTACAACGGGTAGTATTTGCCCATTTTAGTGTTCATCCTGAATACCATGGCAAACCTGCCTTGTAAAGCGACCCAAGCATAGCTGCTAAACCTGTCTGGTAAGCGCTACGCGGAGGGCGCGAGCGGCGTAAGTCGGAGGGCGGTTGCCATACTACAAGCCATTGCTAATGAATAGCTTACTGCGCCAAGTTTGTACAATTCAGAATTTCGATTGGCCCAATCGATTTTTTGAGATTAGGCTTTCGCAAAACCTACCCGCCACGCAAGGAGGACAAGAATCCAGAACACGGCGATCGCCAAGAAGATGGTAGAGGTGCGTTTCCGCTTGAATGCGAACAGAATTACGGAGGCCAGAAAGAATTCAATGGCTAGCAGTTTGGGATCGAAATATATCAATCGTTCGTGCATATATACTCGAAGCTTAAGCTACTTCAAATAGTGTCGGCGCAGTTCCTCTAGAGTCATTGGCCCTTTGCGGATGCTCACCGCCACTCTGCCCGCCGCTGTGGTGGTTGACCTGATATAGATGGTATCGCCCGCGCGCAAATCGCCGAATTGCATCGCCTTGCCGGTTCTATCGGTGTAGCGGGTCTTGTCGTTCACCTGGATGACTTGGGTGATCTCGGTCGGCTCCTTCAACAGCAGTTGCCGTTTCGTAATGTCGACCGAAGAAACGATGAAGAACTGCTCCCCGCCGTTTGTGTTACCCGCCGCTTTGCCGGATTGCCCTGCCAGCGAAAACCCGCAGCTCACGAGCGTTGCAAGCAAGAGAAACACCCCCCGCAAGCGTCTTCCTCCGATATGTCTCCGCATACCCCTACTCATACCGCAGCGCCTCGATTGGATCGAGATGGGAAGCCTTATACGCAGGATAAAAGCCAAAAAAGACGCCCACGGCAGCAGAGAAGATCACCGCGACGAGAAGAGCTTCCATAGGAATGCGGGTCGGCCATTGCAACGTGCTGGAAATCGTCAGCGAACCGGCTACTCCGATGATCACTCCCAGCGCTCCTCCCATTAGGCTGAGTAGAGTCGCCTCGCCCAGGAACTGCATGCGCACGTCGCTCTCGTTTGCGCCAATCGCCAGCCGCAGGCCGATTTCACGCGTGCGTTCGGTCACGGAGACCAGCATGATATTCATAATTCCTATGCCGCCCACGAGCAAGGAGACCGAAGCGATGCTCGCCAGCAGGATGGTCATGATTTTCTGGGATTCCGCCCGCGCGGAAGCAATTTCCGCCGGGTGGCGCAGATTGAAATCCTCGTCTTCATCGGCTCGCAGATGGTGCCGCTCTCGGAGCAGTGACGTGATCTGCTGTTCGGCTGGCTTAATCGACGATGGCGAAATGGCTGAGCACATAATGTCGTCCAGCCAATCGATCCCCTTGACCTTTTTCTGCATGGTCGTCAAGGGCATCATCAGCGTGTCATCTTGGTCCTGGCCGGTGGGCGACTGCCCCTTGGGCGTAAGTACGCCGATGACGCGCACAGGCAGATTTTGAATGCGGATCGTCTGTCCCACGGGGTCTGCGGAGCCAAACAGGTTCTCCACTATGGTTTGGCCGAGCAGGCAGACATTCGCCGAATGATCGATATCGTCCTGCGAAAAAGAACCGCCTCGCGCAACGTCCCACTTGCGCACCGCGAGAAATTCTGGCGAAATGCCGCGCGCCTGCGTGTACCAGTTCTGATTTCCGTAAACGATCTGCACCGGTCCGTCCACATGGCCCGCGCAGTTGTACACCTGCGGCACCTGTTGCCCCATCGCCTTCAGATCTCCCATGACCAGGGTCTTGGTTCCTCGCGAGCCGGTGCGCACGCCATTGACGGCGCGCCCTCCCGCTTCCACCCAAATCATGTTGTCGCCGAGGTTGCTGATCTGCTGCTGGATTTGCTCGGAAGCGCCCTCGCCCACCGCCACACTGGCAATCACCGCGCCCACTCCGATAATGATCCCCAGCATGGTCAGGATGCTGCGCATTTTGTTGCGGGCCAACGCCCGCATGGCCAATCGCAGGATGCTGATGAAGTCCATTCGCAGCCTCCTATTCTGGTACTGCTGTTTCGCTGGCGCCCGAAGGCAATGTTGCCAGAATTTCAGAGGCGCAAGCGCGCTCGCGCACGGGCGAATCGCTCAGAATCTGGCCGTCGCGAAAGAGCACGGTGCGACGCGCGAAGCGCGCCACGTCCGGCTCGTGTGTGACCAGCAGAATGGTCAGCCCGCGTTCATCGTTTAGCCGTTGAAACGTGTCCATAATTTCTACGCTCGTCCGCGTGTCCAGATTGCCCGTGGGCTCGTCGGCCAGCAAGATAGAAGGATTGTTGATCAAGGCGCGCGCGATAGCTACGCGCTGTTGCTGGCCGCCGGAAAGCTGGGAGGGATGGTGGTCCCCGCGGCCCTCCAGGCCAACCAGGTGCAGGGCCTCTTGAGCGCGCCGCTGTCTCTCCTCGCGCTTCACACCGGCATAAACCAAAGGCAATTCGACATTTTCTTGAGCGGATGTACGGGCCAGCAGGTTAAATCCCTGAAACACAAATCCGATCTTCTGGTTACGAATCCGCGCCAGGTCCTGTTTCGAAAATTGCGCAACCTCCTGCGCATCCAGGCGATATACGCCGCTGGTGGGACGGTCCAGGCATCCGATCAGATTCATGAACGTCGATTTACCCGAACCGGAAGCGCCCATAATGGCAACGAACTCTCCGCGGCGCACTTCCAGCGAAACTCCCCGCAAAGCAGGCACGCGAATCTCGCCCAGTTGATACACCTTATGCAGATTCTGGACTTCAATGGTCAGCTGAGATTCAGGTGCGGTCCTGATCTGCGCAGGGGATTGTAGAACCTGTTCGGCCATATTCGGATTCTCGGCTTATCGCGGCGCGCCAAATTTCGGAGTCGATGCCGCGCCATTCCCGCTCTCATTTCCGCCCGATTGCTCTCCGGTCGCGAGCAAATCGCCGGATTTCACCTCCCCGGCAATCAATTGCGTAAACGTGTAATCCGTAATGCCGGTTCGAACCGCTACAGGGCGAAGCTTTCCCCCCGCTTCCGGCTTCCATATCACCCGCCATCCGCCGATATGCGAGGTTGTTGCTGCTGCCGGGATCTGGTTTTGCTCATAGAGCTGCCGCAGCACATTGTTTGGAAACGAAGGCGTAAAGCGCAGCGCCGCGTTGGGAATCTTCACTGTGTCGGAAACGTCGCCGGTGGGAATCGTCGCGTAGACCGTCTCGCCGGGAAGAAGTTTCCCGTCGGGGTTATCAAACGTAATGATCGTGCTGTAGGTGACCACGTTTTGAATCGTAGTGGCGTTCAGCCGGATCGCGCTCACGCGCCCGGTAAAGGTCTCACTGGGAAAAGCATCCACCTGAAAAGTGGCTTCCGTGCCGATTTTTATGTTCCCCGTGTCCGACTCATCCGTCGCTGCCGCCACCTGCATGCGCGTGAGGTCCTGGGCGATGCTGAAAACGATTGGAGCCTGCAGCGACGCCGCCACGGACTGGCCCACGGTCACATTTTTGGAAACGACTGTGCCGTCAATCGGCGAGAGGATCGTGCAGTAGCGCAGATTTGCCTCTGCGAGTGCTTGGGCGCCTTGCATCGTTTTAATTTGAGCTTTCGCTTGGTCCACCTGAGCGCGCGTTTCCGCCAGCTGCGCGATGGATTGGTTCAGTTGTGCCTCGGCGGACCGCACTTGGGCTTGCGACTGATCAACACCCGACTGCGCTTGATCTGCTTGGTCTTTCGAGAATACGCCTTGGCCGGCGAGGTCGATGATGCGGCGTGAGTTCGCTCGGCTATAAACTTCGGCTGCTTTCAGCCGTTCCAGATTGGCTTCATTGTTCTTTATGCCTGCTTCTTGTGCGCCAATCGTCGCCTCGAGGTTTTTCTCGTTGGCAATCGCGTTGTCCAGGTTGCCTCGCGCCTGAACCACTTGCGCTTGATAGACTTCCGGATCGAGCTGCGCCAGCACTTGGCCGGCTTCGACTCGGGAATTAAAGTCGGCGAAGACGTATTGCACTGTCCCCGACACATACGACCCCACAGGTACCGTGGTCAGCGGATTAATCGTACCGGTAGCCTGCACCACCGAAGTAATGCCGCCCCGCTGAACTTCCGCGGTCAAATAGTTTGGATCGTCGGAACGTCCCCGAATGACCCATCCTGCCGAAAGAATGGCGATCACGGCCAAAGAGCCGAGCCCGACGAGCTTCTTGTGATCGCGGTAATACGCCCGCAAGTCCATTCTCATTCTTTACCGAGGCTGTGACGCCTATTATACAGACCAGTTACCCGGTTTCGGCTATCAGGCTCCCTGCTCTTACCTGAAAAACGGCTGAATTCCAGACGCCGCGCACTACGAACTGGTTACCGAATCGCTATACTCGGCAGCGTCAGCGCCGCCATGAGGTGTATATTTCCAGTCAGGGAGGACCACTTGTGAGCAAATTGATTCCCGCTATGTTTTTCGCCTTGTTCCTGGCAACCGGCGCGGCAGCGCAAACCCAGCAGCCCGCGCCGCCTTCGTTTACGGGTTTCCTGAAGAATATGTATATGGGTGACCGCAGTGAAATTACGCGCTCGGCCTCCAAATTCCCGGAAGAGTTCTACGGTCTGCGCCCCGGCCCGCAAACCGAAGTCAGGACCTTCGGCCAACTCGTCGGCCATCTCGCCAACTTCAACTATTTGTGGTGCTCGCAGGCAAAAGGTGAGAAAAATCCGGCCGAAGGAAAAGATTTCGAAAAACTGACCTCCAAAGCCGATCTGATCAAGGCTCTTAACGACGCCTTCACTTATTGCGATCCGCTCTATACCTCTCTCACCGATGCGTCAGGTCAGGAAGTCCTCGAAGTTACCCAGGAAAATGGGAATAAGAGGCGCATCAACCGCATGAGTTTGCTCGTCCTGAATTTCGGCCACAACCAGCATCACTACGGCAACATGGTCACCTATATGCGGATCAAGAGCATCGTCCCCGCATCCTCCGAGCCCCGCTAACTAATAAGTTTGTCTCATTAGAGGTTCATTTCGGGTCGGAGTTGGGTGCCGCACCCTCTTGCCCTGCTCGCCCTGAGTGCCGAAGGGAGCTAACGAAGGGTCGGTTTTAAGGGTGCGGATTTTATCTGGGGTTTTTTTTGCGGGTGCCAACCTGGCATTTTGAATGGTGGGGATTAATGGACTGCGTGCTCGAGGCTGCTTGCCGCGCGTTCAATAACGGCAGCCTCGCTGTCGAGAACCTTGGCGACCGTGGCGATCGATTGCTCCGCCGTGCTCCACTGCTTTTGCTCGATGGCTTCTCGCACCGCCGGCACGGTCTTCACTCCATAGCCGGTGTAAAACCCCGGAGCATAGAGCTGATGCTTGAACCACGGCCGTCCCGGCAGCCCATTTGGATCGGTCAGCGCGCGTTCGGTATGTAGCAGCTCCATGTTCACTTGCGCGAATGACGCTCGCGCCAGCGCCGTCCCGCCGTCCTGTTCGACTTGTGCATAGACCCGCTCGTAGTGGCTGGCGCTCTGATTCAAAGCATCCAGCGCATTTTGCAAAGGAGCAAAATTGAGATGCGGTGGTACGGGCTCCGGCATTGGCGCCACCGACTGCTTCTGCGGGTCCGACGTTGCGTTGAACACGCCTTCGCTGATCTGCCGGTTTCGCTCGCGGATTTGATCGCTTTGATTTTCGGCCAGGCGCTGTAAATCGTTCACGTAACCGCGGACCGTGGAAGTAAGATCGGCAAAATTGAATGGAAGCAGGTCCGCATCCGCCAGCCGCATCGCCGCAGTCCCGGCAGTTTGCGCAAGAGCGCGCCCAAACACGAATCCAGCATCATTGAAATGCGTGAACCAGAAAAAATCGTCGTAAATCGAATGATAAATTCCGCCCTCGGACTCGCCCGCATACGCCAGGTTCAACGAGGCGATGCCCGCGAAGTCCAGGAACGCCGTATAGTCCGATCCCGAGCCCAGCGCTTCAATCGGCCAGGTCGATCTGGATCGCAGCCGTTCGCGTTCTTCGCCGGAGCTCGCATCGGCAAGACGTTTGAGCTGCCTTCGTTCCCAGACAGAGATATTTTTTTCGGGATCGGTCACCTCGCGCGCCACTTGATTGATAAACGTCTCCAGCGAATGGGATCCCTCCACATTGAGATATCCGCGGCTGTTGGAATCCGAGTTGATATACGCCACCGCGTGCGCGCGAAGCTCATCGGCGTGCGCTTCCACCCATTCCGTCGAGCCAATCAACCCTGGCTCTTCCGCGTCCCAGGCGCAATAAATGATCGTCCGCTTCGGCTTCCATCCGGACTTGGCCAATTCTCCCAGCGCTCGCGCCTCTTCCATCTCCGCTGACGCGCCGGCAATGGGATCCTGCGCTCCATTCACCCAGGCATCGTAATGATTGCCGCGAATCACCCATTCGTCCGGCTCCGAAGCTCCCGGAATTTTGGCGATCACGTCGTTGATCTGCTTCATGTCCCAATTGAATTTCACCTTCAGGTGAACTTTCGCGGGCCCGGGACCGATGTGATACGTCAGTGCCAGCCCGCCGCGCCAGTTTGGCGGGGCCACTGGGCCGGTTAGAGCCTCCAGAAGCGGCTGCGCATCCGCATACGAAATCGGCAGCACTGGAATCTTCGTGAACACCTTGACGTCTTCGAGCTTCAGCCGCTTGGCATCCGCTGTCGCTCCGACTCCCGGCGTAAGCGGATCGCCCGGGTATAACGGCATATCCATCACGCTTCCGCGCTGTACGCCTCCAGCGGGGCGCCACGGCCCCTTCGGGTACGCATCTCCGGCCGCGTAGCCATCATCGCGCGGATCCGAATAAATCAAGCAACCCACCGCGCCGTGCTCGAATGCAACTTTGGGCTTGATGCCGCGCCAGGAAGAGCCATAGCGCGCAATGACGATCGCCCCTTTCACCGAAACACCCAGCCGGTCGAGTTCTTCGTAATCGGTGGGAATTCCGTAATTGACGTAAACCAGCGGCGCCGTCACGTCGCCATCAATCGAGTAGGCGTTGTACGAGGGCAATTGCTCGGCCGTCTGATTGGAAGTCGGGTCTTCCGGAAGAGGCGGTTCCTGCAGCTTGGCCACAAAACGGGTCGGCTCGATCATTTCGAGAACGCGTTCCTTGGGCGTGGGGAAAAGAATTTGAAACGATTCCACGTGAACGTCCCAGCCCCATTCCTTGAATTTCGAGAGGATCCACTCCTCATCCTGCTTGTCGTAAGCCGAACCAACGTGGTGGGGCCGCGCGGAGAGCAGTTTGGCGTAATCCCTGATATTGTCCGGCAAAATCGCGGAGCGGAATTTTTGCTCCCACTGCTGTTCAGTGCGCGCGTTGTCGCTCGAAAAGCCTGCCAGCGCAGGCGCCGGGTCCTGTTGCGCCAATAGCGTCCACGCAACCAAGCTTAATGCCGCAAGCGTGACAAAAATCCGCCACATATCTATCGCCTCACAAAATATCGCCTGCCAGGTTGCCAAAATTATACGCGCACGCCTGCATATGCGAAACCGCAGCTGCGCCGTTTTCCCACTCTCGCCCTCGTCTGGGTGTCATTCTGAGCGGAGCGTCCCAATCCTGGGGTCTTCGGAAATCGTCGCCTTTAACGATTTCCGATTGGGACGCGAAGTCGAAGCGCGCATTTTGCCGCCGACGCTTTTCGGCGAATCTCTCTGCTCTAAGAAATTGCCACAGATTCGAAGTTGACCGGAAACACCGCCCGAATTAGGCTCGCACAGAGCTTGCATTTGAGCTCGTCGCCGAGCTTCAGCCCACGTGCCGATTCGAGGGAGCCAACAATTATGCGAATGCCTTCAATGCGCACCTTCGTGACGCTGCCCCTTCTCCTGGCGGCATCTGCCCTTGTCGGCCACGCCGCTGATTGCGCAAGTCTGAGCGGCGCAAAACTGCCGAACACTACCGTCACTACGGCTCAAGCCGTGCCCGCGGGCAGATTCACACCACCTTCCGGCAGGCCCCTCGACAAACTTCCCGCGTTTTGCCGTCTGGCGGGAGTTATCCGGCCAAGCCCCGACTCCGATATTCGCTTCGAAGTGTGGTTGCCGGCTTCTGACTGGAATGGCAAATTCCTGAGCGTCGGCAATGGAGGATTCGCGGGTTCCATCAACTACTTCGCTCTCGCCGACGATTTGCGGCGAGGGTACGCCACCGCCGCAACCGACACCGGACATCAGGGCGATGCCGAAGACGCAAGCTGGGCGTACAAGCATCCGGAGAAGATCGTCGATTTCGGCTATCGCGGCCTGCACACCACGACCGAAAACGCCAAAGCCCTCATACAAGCCTTCTACAACAATCCGCCGCGCCACTCCTATTTCGATAGCTGTTCTGACGGCGGCCGAGAAGCGTTGATGGAAGCGCAGCGCTTTCCGCAGGATTTCGACGGCATTCTCGCCGGCGCCCCCGCGAATTTCTGGACTCACCTGCTGGCCGCCGCCGTGGACATGGTCCAAAGCATGTACGGCAAGGATCCGTCGGCGTATATCCCCAGCGCGAAGCTTCCTGCCATTCAAGCCGCCGCCCTGGCCGCCTGCGATGCTCAAGATGGAGTAAAAGACGGAATCATCAGCGATCCCTTGCGCTGCCACTTCGATCCTTCTGTATTGCTTTGCAAAGGTGAGGATTCGCGCGATTGCCTCACCGCACCGCAGGTGTCCACGCTGAAGAAACTCTACGCCGGCGCTCAGGATTCGCACGGCAAACAGATTTTTCCCGGTTACGTGCCCGGCGCCGAGGACGGACCGAACGGCTGGCCGCAGTGGATCACGGGTTCCGGCCCAGGCAAAGCCTCCGGGCCGGTTTACGCGGAAAATTATTTCCGATATATGGTCTTTCAGGATCCTGCGTGGAATATGCTCTCGGCCGACGTGGACGCCGCCGAAGCCGCTGCCGACGAAAAAACCGCGGCGATTCTCAACTCAACCGATCCCGACCTTGGCCGCTTCAAAGCTCGCGGCGGCAAGCTCATTCTTTACCACGGCTGGAACGATCCGGCGATTCCGCCTGTGAATACCATCAATTACTACAACTCTGTCGTCGCCAGGATGGGAGCAAAAGACACAGACAGCTTCGTTCGCCTCTACATGGTCCCCGGAATGCAACACTGCTTCCCGGGCCCCGGCCCGAACTCCTTCGGCCAGTTTGGCCGCACGACCGCCAAGGGCAAGCCTTACGGCGTTTACGATGCTCTCGAGGAATGGGTGGAAAAGGGCGCCGCGCCCGGCGACATCATCGCCACCAAGTATGTTGACGACGATCCCTCCAAGGGCGTGCAAATGACTCGCCCGCTCTGCCCCTATCCCCAGCTCGCGAAGTACAAGGGCTCAGGCGACACCAACGACGCCTCCAATTTCACCTGCACTGGCCCTTAGGTTTTGCGGGTGCCCCACCCTTCGTTTTTAAGGGTGGGAAATCTATCTGCGCAGGCACGGCGCAGGAGGCGCGCAGCCAAGAAGTTGTCATTCTGAGTCCGCCAAAGGCGGACGAAGAATCTCTCTGCGACGTAGCGCTGCAAATTACTTCTTTGACGCAGCAACGTCGACAACGGCGTTGTAGAGGTACTCTGCGAATTTGCCTTCGCCTTCCAGCCGAATCCGTTCGTCATTCCCATGCACGCGCAGCGCATCATCGTCACTCGTTGGTGCACCGATTCCGTATGCCTGCACGCCCTTGGCCCGCAGTTGCGCCGAGTCCGTAGCTCCCGTCACCATCATCGGCAGCGTCACTGCGGCCGGAAATAATTTCGCCTGCGCCCGCTCCAGAGCCTGAAACATATCGCTGTGGATCGAAGACGGCGCGCCCGCAGGCCTATCGTTAGTTTTGTCGCTGCGCACGATTTCGATTTCAGGATCGTTAATCACCTTTTTCAGCGTCGCCATCAGTTCATCCACATTTTCATCGGGCAGCGCGCGCACGTCCAGCGTCGCCTCCGCCTCTGCGGGGATCACGTTTACGCGAAAACCGCCCTTGATGATCGTGGGAACGATCGACGTTCGCAGCATCGAGTTTTGAGAGATGTGGTTCGCCGCGAGCTTCTTCTGCACGGCAGGCTCTTCGAGGTGCGTGTAGAGATACGCGTCCTCCGGCGAACTGATTTTGGCCAGTCGCGAAAAGTATTCTTTTGTAGTTTCATTCAGCCGCATCGGAGGCTGCCATGCCAGGAGCTTCCCCACCGCCGCGCCTAAATGCTCGATAGGATTGTCCAGGCGCGGCATGGAAGCATGGCCGCTCGACCCGCGTGCAATCAACGTCATCGCGCGTGGCGCTTTTTCCGTCGTACCCACGCCGGCATAGTCCACCTTGCCGTCGCGCTCATGCAGCGCTCCGCCTTCGTTCAAGACAAACTCGCAGTCGATTTTGTCCCAGTGCTGCGCGACCATGAAATCGATGCCGTACTGCGTAGTTCCTTCTTCGCCTGCTTCGGCCAGCAGGATCACATCCCGATCGAGCGGAATTTTCCTGCGGTTCAATTCCAGAAATACTTCCAGATTCGCGGCATCCATAGCCTTATCGTCACGCGAGCCCCGGCCATAAAGGTAGCCGTCCTTCATCACTGCGATGAACGGGTCTACGGTCCACTTGTCCCGTTCGACGCCGACTACGTCCAGGTGGCCCATGAGCATGAGGGGCCGTTTGCTCCCGTTGCCTTTGAGCCGCGCCACGATGTTGCCGCGTCCCGGCGCCGATTCAAATATCTCCGAGGCAATCCCCTCTTTTTCGAGCACAGCCTTGATATAGTTCGCCGCCTTTACTTCATTACCGGGAGGATTGCTCGTGTCGATCTTCACCAGGTCCGTGAGGAATCGAACGGCTTCGGCCCGGGACGCCTCCGTGATCGCACTCGAAGCTGCCGAAGATTGCTGCGACCGGGCGGGAGAGACGCCAAAAAGCAGAGAGAAAGTGAGTAGGGAAGTGATGGCACCAACGAGCGTCCGATTCATATCTATGCTCCTCGTAGCAACACCTCACGGAAAAGAAGGCGGAGGCATCCGCCGTTTGGTCGCGTGCTCAAAAGCATAGGCAAGCTCGATAAGCCTCGGCTCGCTGCACGCGGTCCCCGTGAAGCTTACGCCGAACGGCGCCGGTTTGGCATCGAATCCGTCCGGAAACGGCGGCGTCGGCGTATTGGGAATCGTTCCGAACGGCACGATGACCGTCGGATATCCCGGTTTTGCCGCAATGGCGGCGCCTGTCGCGCCGGGAAACACCAACGCATCCAGCCGATTTTCTTTCAGCGCTGCGTCAATCCCATTCGTGGCCGCTAACGCAATATCCTTGGCACGATCGGCCTCATATCGCGGACGATCGGCATCCACATCCATTTCGTCCGAAATGTCGAGTTGCGATTGGCCATACTTGATCGCGCCGGCGGCTTGATGCGCGAGATTGAATTGACGAAGCTCCGTCAGCGATTTAACCGGCGCGCCGGGCCCCATCGTTTTTAGCCAATTGTTGAAATCGCGTTTCATGCCGTATTTCATAACCACGGAGCAGTGTTCATCTTTTCCCTTTGCATTCTGATCGCCTGCGCAGAAGTTCCACACAAGCAAATTGGTTTCAGGATCGGTGGACACGACGCTCGGAATGTCGGCGGGATCGACGACAGTCGCTCCGAGTTTCTTGAGAATCTTGATCGCCTCCGCCATCACAGCCGTTTGACTGGGATTCAGACCCGTGCTCGCCAGAGCGGCGCCGGGCGGTATCACTGCGTCGTAGTAGAAGGCTCGCGGAATACCGATGCGCGCTCCCTTCAAACCGTTTGGTTTGAGAGAGCGCCTGTAATCACGTTGCGCTGGAGATTTGCACTTGTTCGTCGCCGGATCGTTCGGATCGGGCGCGCCGCTTTCCATCGCTCCCAGCAGAATCGCCGCATCCGTCACGCTTTTGGCCAGCGGACCCGGCGTATCCTGATCCGCCGTGATGGGAATAACGCCATGCCGGCTGATCCGCCCCACCGTCGGTTTAATACCGACAAGCATATTCTGATTGGCCGGATTCAGAATCGACCCGGACGTCTCTGTGCCCACATTTGCCGCCCAGAAATTTGCCGCCGTGCCCACACCCGAACTCGATCCCCCCGCCACGAGCGCGGGGCGCCCGTCAAATGTAGCCTCGCGCGGATCACGTCTTGGATCGTATGGGTTCATCCCATAACCGCCGAGCGCGCTGTAGTTGCCGGGCATCGGTGTAGGCGGGCCGGCCACCCAGTTTGCCAATTCGGTCATGCTCGTCTTGGCGATAATCACGGCGCCCGCTCGCCGCAGATTCGTTGTAAGCGTCGCCTCATACGGCGGCGTGAAACGATCAAACGCAAGCGCTCCGCCCGTTGTGGGCATATTCGTCGTTTGGATATTGTCCTTGAGTGCGATCGGTATTCCGTGAAGGGGGCCGCGCACTTTGCCTCGGGCGCGTTCCCGATCGAGCGCCTCGGCCTCCTTCAGCGCGTTCGGGTTGACGGTTATCGCCGCATGCAGCTTGTCTTCGTAGAGCGCGATTCGCGTCAGGTACTGCAGGACCAACTCTCGTGAAGTGACGCGCCCCGCCTTCATTGCCGCTTGCATTTCGGGTATCGTGGCTTCTGCGACGCTGAAGGATCTCCCAACCCGCTTCGGAGCCGCGCGGTTGGCTTGATTCTGCGCGTAGACAGTCGCCGCTGTTAGGAGGAGAAGTGCTACGAGAACAAATCGTAGGAGAAAAGGAAGAAGGACCGCACCTCGCCGCCGTTTCATGCCGAGGCATTCTATGCCAAATCGGCATGGAACTCCGCACGCTCGCTCTCGGAGATTGAGAACCAATACTAGCTACATTCCGGCAGGCGGACTTAGCCGGTATTGGGCACCTCAAGATAGAATACGAGAATGCGCCGTGCCTTCTGTATATATATGCTGTTGGGCATTTGCGTTTCCTGTGCCTCACAAGGCTCTAGCCCTACCACTAGGAACCAGCCATTGAAGGCGGTCCCTGAACTCGTGACTCAGCGATACTGTTATGGCGATGCCGAGGTATTTTCTGTCTGGCTAAATCTGCGGACGAAATATCAAAACCAGACCGGAGAGCCGATAATCCTCGATAAGCAAATAGGAAAAGCTTGGTATAGCGTGATTGTCGCGCGAAATACACGCAATCTGTTGAATGGGGAATATGAATATCATCCCAACATTGACTGGATCCTTACTGACAAGGATCCGCAGCGGGTCAAGGCGAATCCCAGTTCGCCCGGTTCTGATTTTGCGGTTTTGCAGCCCGGGCAAACGTTTGAGGGCGAAATTGATACTGCCGTAGTTGCCCAGTATGAGAATCCAAAGAATTTCGCAGGTTCGATTCGCTCCGGAGTGCACGTGTTGCAGTTGGAGCTTTCTGCCTGGAATCATCCCGGCGAAGCATCCGAATTTGCACAATCATGGCGGGGAGTCGGACAGCTTGTTTCTGGATTGATCAAGACTGAGCAGTTGGAAATAAGAATCCCGCCAAATCCTAAAGTCGAAATGGACTGCAAGTGAATTGGGGGCCATCCACTGCCTTATTAGCCCGCCGCGTCTTCTGAATATTCCCTCAACCGCCTGACGCGCCGAAGTTTTCCATCGAACCGATACCGAGAGGCGTTTTGTGCGTCGGCTGATACAAACCAATGCTACCGCCGCTAGGCAATCGCACTGTCGTGCTCGTACCCCACGGTTGCTTGCTGGGCTCCGTGCAGCTGACGTTTTTGGCCTTCAGCGACTTCATCAACGAGGGCAAATCATCACACATCAGATGGAGCGTCGCACCAAGAAACTCGCGCCCCGAATCTACGACAGGAGCGGGACCATTTTCGCTCAGAGGATGCACCGCCAGTTCGGCAGGCGGTAGGGCGAATATGAGCCAGCCGCCGCCATCATCGACAAAACGAAACCCGAGAACGTCGCGAAAGAAAACGCGATCTGCTTCTGGGTTGCTGCTGTAAAGAACAACATGGGTGCCGCTAACCATGGCTATGCTCCTTGATGCAATTATGACGCGCCTCTCGAGCGCGAGAATCCGCGCGAATAAATACGCGAGAGTTGAGGTGTTTTTCTCCAGGCCCCTGGCAGCCCTGTAGCTGTTTCCTCACCGTCTTCAGACGAACAGGGCCGTCTCGCAGCTACTTCCACGCTCCCAGCAGACGCCGCAACAAAATTAATTGCCCCACGTGATAGGAGTTATGGTCCGCCACAAGCAGCGCTTCGCGCAACAGCGTCTGCCCTTGCCCATGAGGAATAGGAGCGAAGAGGTCCTTGGAGGGATCCTTCACAAGCTTTTCCA
>Ga0207148_1083_pt2 | contig 21903 bp, 19 predicted proteins | sample Alteio_BWMinHeat_34_FD_153558 | JGI IMG/M metagenome (GOLD analysis project Ga0207148, IMG submission 153558) | Enriched cells from forest soil in Barre Woods Harvard Forest LTER site, Petersham, Massachusetts, United States -... | ecosystem: Environmental > Terrestrial > Soil > Temperate forest >... | reverse complement strand
GATGAAGCAGGTGGCATCGCACAAGCGCTTGGGCTTGCAGAGCGATTTACGAATGGTCAGCCGATGTGCGTGATTCTTGGCGACAATATTTTTGAAGATCCGATCGACAACATCATCGAACTGTTCATGCGCTCGGATTTTGCGCATATCGTTCTGAAAAAAGTTGAAGATGCCGCTCGCTTCGGTGTCGCGGTGATCGATCGCTCGAATGGTAACGGTATTCGCGTTACGGAGATCATTGAGAAGCCCGTCGTTCCACCATCTGATCTAGCAGTTACCGGTATCTACTGCTATCCTGCTGACGTATTCGCCATCATTCGAAAGTTAAAGCCTTCCGGACGCGGCGAGCTTGAGATCACGGATGTGAACAACGCCTATATCAAGGCAGGACGCCTTCAATGTTCAATGTTTGAAGGCTATTGGAGCGATGCCGGAACATTCGAATCGCTCGCGCGTGCAAATGTGTTGGTCCGTGAATCTGCGCCACGCTATGCCACTGCGGCACTCACTGCCGAATAAATGAATCTCTTCGTAACAGGAGGAGCGGGCTTCATCGGTTCGAATTTCATCCATATGGCGCTTGCGCGGGGTCATAAATTTATCCCTCTCGGGTGGCACATTGCATAAAATCGAAAAGCTCCGCCACTTTCAGAAGAGGCAGGAGCTTCAAGATCGGCAAAGCGCAACAAGAGACTACGCCCTGGCTAAATCAATCCGGCATTAGGGTGTCGGTTTCTTGTCCTTTTTCAGATCATGGTGATCCTTGCGAATGTCCCTTGTATCCTTGCGAACATCCTTTCGGTCCTTATGGATATCGACATTATCATTCCGGAGATCTTTTTTGGCAACCGTAATAGAGCGATTGTCCTTTGAGAGATCTTTTTGATCCTTCGCGATCTGAGTTTGATCTTGTTTGATCTGTTTTAGGTCTTTGGCTCTGTCTTTTCCGTTCGGATCATTGGTCGCATCTTTGATGTCATGCGAGAGGTCCCTTGAATCCTTTAGGATATCCTTCTTATCGTGCATCTTATCGAGCAGTGCACTCTTCAGATTCGCCTTGTCCTTCGAGCGATCTTTCGCGTCCTTCTTAAGATCGGTCTGATCGTTACGGCGATCCTTGAGATCCTTTTTGAGATCCTTCTTGTCGCTGCGAGTGATAACGCTGTCTGGCATTGGGCTGGCGGTTGCGACCCCCACTGTCATTGTACAGAGCATTATGCATGCGACCGCACTCACTGCGAGAAGGTGCTGCTTGAATATTAGTCGTCCGTTCATCTTACTGTTCTCCAATTGTTTGATTAACCACTATTGAGTGTAATGCGAAGAAACTGCGCTGCTCGTTAGCGAGAGCATTATCTCTCTCATCTACTCGAGCGTTCTGTTACTCTGAGACTTAACTCGTCAGGAAGTTTAATGCCCTTTCGTAATCCTATCAGAATCCTCTCCTCCAGCAACCCCCACACAAATGCGTATTTTTGCATAAACACATACAGGATGGCAAGAAAAATACGCGTACTCATTGCGAAGGCAGGACTCGATGGACACGATCGCGGAGCGAAAGTAATCGCGGCTGCGCTTCGCGATGCCGGAATGGAAGTGATCTATACCGGTCTTCGTCAAACGCCCGAAATGATCGTCGAAGCTGCGATCCAGGAGGATGTCGACGTGATCGGTATTTCGATCCTGAGCGGTGCGCACATGACGATCTTCCCGCGCATCCTTAAATTACTCAAGGACCGCGATTCGGAAGATATCCTCGTGACGGGAGGTGGCATCATGTCGGAAGACGACATTGAGCTGCTCAAAAAGCAGGGTACGGGTCAGATGTTTACTCCCGGGGCTCCGATGTCCGCCATCGTAGCCTACATCCAGGAGTGGTTTGGAAAGACCCGTGGCAATCTTGTGGAGTCCCAAACCTGAGCACGGGGGAACCCGATGAAGCCGCTCGCGCTTTTGAGAAGCCTTGAGCGGGAGAGAGTGAGCAACCTGCAATTTTAAGCATCTGGAGAGGTGCAAGAGTGGTTTAATTGGGTCGCCTGGAAAGCGGCTGTACGTGAATAGCGTACCGAGAGTTCGAATCTCTCCCTCTCCGCCGAAGTCCTTCGTTTCATGCTGTAACTGCGAACGCACTCCCGCGTACCGTCCATTGAAATTTCTAATCACTTTTTCATCGTAAACCATGAACCAACAGGAACGCGCCAAAGCAATTGAGAGCATTCGCACTACTCCAGATCTTCTTCGATCTGCCATAGAAGGCCTCAATAAAAGTCAAATGAATACTCCTTACCGCGAAGGAGGTTGGTCGCCCTCGCAAGTCGTCCATCATATCGCCGATTCTCACATGCACGCATACCTCCGGACCAAGTTTATACTTACCGAGAATCACCCGACACTCACTCCCTACGATCAGGATAGCTGGGCAAAACTCAGTGATGCAACTTCGAGCGATGTTTCAACCTCGTTAAACATCATCGATGGGATGCACAGGCGCTGGCATGAGGTTTTTAGCGGCCTCACTGAAGATCAATGGAAACGCACCGCATTCCATCCTGAGCGCGGCGAACTCTCAATCGAAGATATGCTTGAGATGTACGCATCGCATGGTCCGCATCATATCGAACAGATCACAGGTTTGAGGAAGCAAAAGAACTGGTAACCTCAGGATAGCCGCGAGCCAAGCGGTGCTTGATGTTCAGGACGGATGAGGATCACTTCGCCATTCTCATTTTGTACGCCTAGTACCAGGACCTCGCTCACAAAGTCTGCTATTTGTCGTGATGGAAAATTCAGGATTGCCAATACTTGCGTACCAATGAGCTCCTCTTTTGAGTAGAGCGAGGTAATCTGCGCACTTGATTGCTTCACGCCCAACTCGCCAAAGTCGATCCAGAGTTTGAAAGCGGGCTTCCGAGCTTTGGGAAAATCCTCGACCTGAGTGATTCGACCAATACGGATATCGGCTTCAAAGAAGTGTTCGGGAGTGATCACGATGGCTCGTTCTTGAAATGAATTCTTTTGTACTGAGTCTCTGCGTTGCTCGCGGAATAACAATGTCACGATCACCGTGTTCGTTTCTTCTGAGAACGAAGAAGAAGGCTAGTTCTGGGCGCAGAGATTTACTATCTTTGCGGTCCCTCGCAGTACTTTGTGACACTTATTCTCTTACGACCTATGTATAGAAAAATTTCAGATTTCGCCGACACGTGGAAGTATGAGTCCGAGTCCACGATCAAGCTGTTGAATGGGCTAACCGATGCCTCGCTCGATCAAAAGATATATCCGGAGGGCCGAACGCTTGCCAGACTCTCATGGCATATCACTGAGACCATCGGAGAGATGCTCAACAGAACCGGGTTGCACGTAGAAGAACCGGAAACATCTGGACATCTGCGAAATGCTGCGCTAATCGCTGAAGTCTATGGGCGTGTAGCGCAGCAGGGCCTCGCTGCTGTTCAGGAGAACTGGACTGATGAGTCGCTTGAAATCAAGCATGACATGTACGGCATGGAATGGTCTCGCGGCACGATACTCACAGTTCTTGTTCAGCATCAAATACATCATCGCGGCCAGATGACAGTTCTCATGCGCCAAGCCGGTTTGGTTGTCCCAGGTATCTATGGTCCGGCCAGAGAAGAGTGGTTGAAGATGAATTTGCCCGCGATGGCGTAGGTTCGACGGAATAATCATTTCCAACGGATCCTCGTGAGAGGCAATCGTTACGGTGCATACGGAACGCTGCCAAACTCTACACTCACGAGCGCTCCAAAATATGTCTTTTCGGGATGATACGTTACAAATCCAGTGACGCCTAGATTGGTAATCTTGCCGAGAGCGAACCTCAACTTCATTTGTGCAGTATAACCGACTGAAGGAATGGTGATCTCCTGGTAATATTTCTTTGTGTCAGTACCGCCATCCAAATAGGCAACTCTGTTGCCATAGATATCGGTCCAATAGCTCGTGGTCTGCGTAACTTCATCCTTGAGATGATCTCCGCGGAATGTTCCGCTCGCCCATGACAAGCCTCCCGACAATGTGATGTTAATGGTAGCTGCTCGAAGCGTCGAACCATAGAGCAGCGTGATTTCATCCAGTTGCTGCGTAGGATAGCTGGTAAAAGAATTTGTCGGACTGAGTAATCCGCCACTGCTGCTATAGGAGGCATTATCCGGCATCGTATGGATAGCTCGCAATTCGAATTCATCTGAATTGTGCAAGAAGCTGATCGAGAACCCAAAACCAAATTCCGAGGCAACTGACCCCATTCCTAAACCAGCAACCACGAATACTGGCTGTGCTTTCGCTTTGCCCGAATCCGGCGGCAGCGGAGTACCGTTAGTTGAAGACTGCCCCTGAGCACACGCTGACGAAGCCAAAACTGCAAATGTTGCCAGGATCGCGACTTTCTTGAAAAGATGTGTAGCTGACATTTCCATTCCCTCCTTGAATCTTTGTACCGTTTTTGGTGAGCACAATTGCCTGGTACAAAGATTAAGAAATGAAGGAGATCGAATGTCACATAATTGTCAGAGAGGTGTAAAAGTCTTTCTATCAATGCGGCACGCTCATGACGTCGATGCGCTACACCTTCACGCGCAAAAACTTTCTCTTCCCTACTTTCAGCACGATGCCTTCGGCTGTTGCTGAGATGTGCGCTTTGTCGTCGATGATCTTCTCGCCATTGATCGAGACGGCTCCTTCGCGAATCAGTCGTCGGGCATCGCTATTTGAGGCGGCGAGCTTGCGCTCAGCCATGAACTTTACAAGATCGAAGGGTTCGGATGATCCTGCTGCAAATTCTTCGATATCGTCCGGTACGTCCTTCTTCACGAACATCGTCGTGAAGCGATCGTAGGCCTGTGCCCCTGCCGCTTCGTTGTAGAAACTCTTGATGATCTCCTGCGCAAGCCGGACTTTCAGATCGCGCGGGTTGGCACCTGATTCGAGTTGCGACTTGATCGCATCAAGATCCGAAACACTCGTTGCGTAAACGAAATACTTGTAGATCAGACTATCCGGAATCGACATCGTCTTGCCGAACATCTCGTCCGGCGAGTCGGTGAAGTTAATCGAGTTACTATAGGACTTCGACATTTTTTGTTGGCCGTCGGTCCCTTCGATGAGCGGTGTCGTCAGGATACATTGCGGCTCCTGTCCGAAATGACGCTGCAACTCGCGGCCAACGAGCAGATTAAATTTCTGGTCGGTGCCTCCAAGTTCGATGTCGGATTTGATCGCGACAGAATCGTAACCTTGCGCAAGCGGATACATGAGCTCATGCAGCGAGATCGGCTGCTCTTCATTCCATCGCTTGTGGAAGTCCTCGCGCTCGAGCATCTGGCTCACAGTGTAAGTCGCGGCGAGCTGGATAACATCGGCGAAGTTCATCACGCCAAGCCACTCGGAGTTGTAGCGAATCTTTAGCTCACTTGGGTCGAGGATCTTCGAAACCTGCGCGACATAAGACTCAGCATTCTTCCGCGTTTCTTCCTGCGTGAGGATCGGTCGCGTTTTGCTGCGGCCAGTTGGGTCGCCGATCATTGCTGTGAAGTCACCGATGATGAGCGTTGCCTGATGACCGAGATCCTGGAAGGTCCGAAGCTTTCTGAGCACGACGCCGTGACCGATATGAAGATCGGCAGTGCTTGGATCGGCGCCAAGCTTTGCTACGAGCTGCACGCCGGTCGCGATAGAGCGTTCGATCTTCTTTTGGAGATCTGCCTCACTGATCAGATCGACGGCACCGCGCCGTATTTGGTCCATCTGCTCATTCAGCGCCGGAAAGGTCTTCTTGTCACTCATGCATTCTTCGTTGTTTCAGCCGCGCTAACATACTCACTCTTCACGGCGCATCTCGCGCTTTACGTCGCGCTCTTTGATCGTCGCGCGTTTATCATAGGCGTGCTTGCCTTTCGCGAGCCCGAGCAAGACCTTCACTTTGTTTCCTTTAAAGTAGAGTTTAAGCGCGACGAGCGTTACTCCGGTATCCTTCAGCTTCACCGTCAACTTCGCCAACTCCCGATGATGCACCAGCAGCTTTCGCTTTCGCTTTTCTTCGTGATTGAAGATGTTGCCCTGCTTGAAGTGACCAATGTGGACATTCTCCAACCATAACTCTCCGCTTTCAACCTTGCCGTACCCATCGGTTAGTACAGCCTTTCCTTCGCGCAGTGCTTTGACTTCGGTGCCAGTCAGCATGATGCCCGCTTCAATGTCTTCAAGGATCAGATACTCATGACGGGCGCGACGATTGTCAGCGATCGGTTTGATCGCCTGCGGTTTCTTGACTCGCTCGATAGTTCGGTTTGGGCTTGACATGCGAGCGTCAGTAACACAGGGAAAGCGGATAGTGTAACCCGTGGAAGGGAAAATTCTAGGGGATGACCAGTTTAGATTAGAGAACCTCGGCCAGAAGGCCGAGGCTCAATTAAAGAACAGCGACGAACAGAAATCTCGCTCAGTTCTCGTCTGATGCGTCGCCTATGTCGGCTCCGCTCTCTTCAGCAGCCATCTCGTTGATCTGCTGTTTTACGCTCTCTGCCAATTGGCTGTTTGTGAAGAGACGCTTGCCTCCGATGAACCGCTTCGCCCAATAGGGACTCGAAAGCGAAGCCACCGATACACCTCGCGAGCACGAAGCATTTGCGAATAAGCCTTCTCCAATGTAGATCCCCACATGAGAGACCGGCGAGTAATTCGCGGTATGGAAGAATACGAGGTCGCCGAACTTGAGTTTCGACTGCTCGACCCTATCTCCAAGCTGATGCTGCATGAAAGCTGTTCGCGGCAGGGTTACACCGAATGCCTTTACGAATACTGCGCGTGTAAACGCGGAGCAGTCGATACCCGAGCGAGCGTCGCCGCCGAAGGAGTATCTTGTACCGAGCCAATCGATGATCTGCTCCATGATGTCGGAGCGCTGTGCGGTTGTGCCGGGGTTCGACTCATCAAAGAGTGCGAAATCATCCTGACGCGATTTGGCTGTGTTGGGGTCGACAGCCTGGCCATCGACGGCGCCTGGACGTGACTTGAAGAACTGCTCAATCGAAATGTCTGAGGTATCTTCGGCGAGTTGTTCTTTGACTTCCTGCGCAAGATCACGCTGGATGTCGAGCGAAGAAGCTTCTGCTGCTACGAAGGTCTCATTTTTCGAGGCCAGCACACTATCTTCGGAAACGACGGTCGAGGAAGATGCCAACGATTGGATCTTCTCGATCATCTGCTGCTTCTCAATGTTTGTAAGCGGGTGCTGCGTTACATGGTGTCTGCGGGAGAGCTTGGCATAATGCTTGCCCCGATGGGAAGCGCTATGCTGGGATCTCCGACCATGTCCCGTTGCATGCCTACGGGCGTTCGACGAGGCTGGTGTGCTTGCTGTCAGGAAACTGGCTGCAAGAATCACCATGAGTGCCGAGCCTAAACGCCGTATGATTTTTTGCGTCATTCGGGTTTGGTTTGGTGACGGTTGGAACAGAACAAACAGAACTTTTCCTACCTATCTTACCGCTCGTTGGGTAAAACGTCCGATCTGGGCGTTTGCCAAAGGGCAGTGGGCGATGCGAATATACAAAAGTCTTCTCTGATTCAAAGAAACCTTCCGCTTTAACTGTTCGAATATCGATTAATTTCTACGCAGTCCAGAAAACTATTCGCATTGTGTTCTACTATGCTACATCATCCACTTCCGAGCCATCCTTTTCGGAACTCAGACTTGCCGATTCGAGCCAAATAGAGACAACTGCGCTCCCATTTTCACCGAGGAAGTGTCGTGCCGCTGACTCGTTTTTTCTTGGCCGTACACTCATTGGCGGTTCGTGATCATAGAGGGTCATCGGCAGAATCGATGTAGCGTGAGCTTCAACTCGCGTTCAAAATCCTTTGAGTGTAAATGCAATATTCATAATCCGAGACTCCACCCCTCGATTTTGGACTAAAAACGGCATTTTGTGATTTTCAAAGCTTGTGTGTGTGAAAACTTTATTCATAATTCTCATTCTTAAAGAAAACTAATGCCATCCTCTGGATGGATTCCCGCTTTCGCAGGAATGCCATATTGGTTGCTCTCCTGCGCTTCGCCCGTCTTGACTTACGTCCTTGCCATTCCCGCGAATGTGGGAATCCATGGAAGGTCGAATAACGAACGAAGATTCGGAAGTCCAAAAGTAGAGAAGATTCGGAAGAACACTTCTAGTAAACGGAGATTTCGCTTACCATATATTAAACATATAATTATCCATTGAAGGTTCCCTCCAAAAGCAAAAGACGCCGCAAAAGGTGCGGCGTCTCATGCTTGGTTAGGCCGATTTCTACTTCACCAATTCCAAACGAGTCGTCACGACTTCATTGCCGCTCGCCGCTCGCAAGAGATAGGGACCGCTCGAAAGCTCGGAAGCATTGAGCACAATGTGAAGCGAACCCGTTTCGGGGATGTCACTGTCATAAAGTGTCTGAATGGGTTTGCCTAGTAAATCGAAGAGTCCAAGCTGAACGTGAGCAGTAGGCGCGCCTTTCAACTCAATCCAGGTGGTTGGATTGAACGGATTAGGATGTGCCGACAGCGAAAGATGCGTCGCTTGTGATTGTGGTCTTGGGCTTCCCGTTCGTTTCTGCGATGGTGCCATTGTATCCGTGCTGGTACGCTCGATGTAGGAACGTTCGAGGCCATCGGTACTATCTCCTCGCAACAGTTCTACGGTAGCAAACGCGGAATCGGTGACGGTCCCCATCGGGAATGTGTAATTAATGTTCCCCGAAGTCAGGCCGACCGTGGAAAAATTGGCCGCATGTTTTGTAATCATCATCGTATCGATGACGGTTAACAGCGAAGAGTCACTTGTTTTCCGAAGTTCGGTCGATAGCAATACCCAATCGGTGTCGCTCGAAAGCGCGTTTTGGATCCCGGTGAGATCAAGCGTGTCGAAGGCTCGGGGAATCATGAGTTGATCATTCGCGTGATAGGTGAAGTTCGTTGTGCGAAGCTCACCAAAAAAGGCGGGATACTTGCGCCAACTATCGTCCCTGACTCCAGCAACGGAGATATCGCCACCGATCCACCGGACCGGCACCGTTTGAGTGCCAAAGAGCCTCCCCGTGCCGATGCTGATGATCGAAAGAACATCGTTGCAGTTGTCGTCGTATGAGGTGTCCTTTTTGACGATAACAAAACCAGGCTTGCTATTGCCGTTCGCGACCGATCCAATCAGCGGAAACCATCCATTTGTGATCCGGACGTGATAGAGACTGTTGGAATCAAGCGTAGGCTCCTGAAACGCCACTGATCTTGGTACCATCGAGCTATCCGTCCAATGCTCCAGCGAGTCTGTCGTCTGGCCGAGCGAGGGATATTTTCCGAGATCGTACATCAGCGTCTTGGCCCAGCCCAGATACGTTGTATTCCCCGTTGGCAGCCAGTGAACAACTTGCATCGAATCCTTTGTGCTTCCATTGATCGTATGATTTTGCCAGAGGATACGGATCCAGTCATGATACTGCAACCCATGCGCGGCGTCGTAGACATGCGAATAATCCCAGATCCGTTTATCGGCGGCAATTTGGGGATAATGAAAGTTAGCATCTACCGTATCAAGCGGGAAAATATTGAACCCGCCCCAGAACTGTGCGCCCGGCACTCGAATGCCAGCGCTGTAGGAGAATGGCTGATGGCTACCCGTAGAGACAGGCCAATACTCTATTACCGAATTCAACGTTCCAGGGTCGGTTAACTTGGATTCCCATACGATGTAATCATCACAAAAATAGATTGGGGAAGAGTAGCTGTAGGCTGGGTCCGATGATACGGTAACGACCTCCACGTGTACTGGGCAACAACCCACGATAGTTTGGGTGTGCGCAATGTACGTCGGAGCACCGAGGCTCCACTGTTTGGTCCCATTCATCGCGATCGAGGGATGCTGGTGGAGACAACCCGGCAAATGTTTATCGAGTCGCTTCGGTGTCGAATATTTAGGATTGATCTCAAGCGGCGTTGTGGCGAAGTTACTCCCGTCGAGCACAGTATCACGGGCCTGCGCATAATAGATATGATTGTTGCGCTGCCATGCATACCGGATCGGCCAGAAGGTTGAATCAAGCGGACGTGAAGCGACCGTAGGGAAGAGACACGGGAAGTGAGTATCCACCCACATCGATGTCGATACAGTCTGCGGATAGAGTTGTGCCGGCGACGGTATGTACTTTACCTTCGAGCCAATGATTGACCACGGAGCCGCATGATTCGTCGATTGTGCGGCGAGCACTACAAAGTCCTTCTCGTTTGAAGGAGTGATGACCGGGGTCACCTGCGAAAGATCCGATGAATTATCCGGATAATTGCCGGGAAGTGTCACCGAAAGCCAACTTGCTCCTGGAGCAGGTTGCACCATCACACGGATCTTGCCGGAATCAGCTGTGACCCTCCTGTAGTACGCCACCGCAATTGTGGTGTCGTTTCGTCCGACGATGACAGATGGTCGTGCACAGAAGTTGGCCGTATCCAGCGGTTCTTCATACCCGGTCGCAATGTTGTCTGCACCTGAATGTTCGACGCCACCGAACGTAGTACCAATCGCAGCGTAGCTGATGTACAGTTTGTGGTTGCGCGTATAGACTGTTGCTGTCCGTGTCCCCTTCAGTCGCTCGGCAACGCGTCTTCCATTGTTAAAGCAGAACTCCTGATCCCCGATCTCGGCTGCCTTCGAAGCGAAGATCGAATAGGCCTTCTCGAAGTAGAGAAACTTCGCATCGCCCGGCTTGATATAGACCGCGAATTGGGAATCTGCTTTTACAAGCCATGTGGTGTCTGGATGCCACAGATCGCGGACGACGTAATAGTTCGATCGAAAGGCCGAGGCTAGTTGAGTAGTGTCGACCTTCATGTAGATCTTTCTAACATCGATGTCGCCGAGCGTCGAGCGGCAGTGATCTTTGAGGCTATCGGTGCCCGAGTTGAAATATATAGTATCTGAAGGATCCGTAAGCGACGGCCAAAGTCTGGTGTTCACCACGAGCGCTGCTCGGTTGACTAGCGTTTGCGATACCGAATCTTGGAACATGCCTACTTCGACGAACCGATTCGTGATGGTATCTATGACAGGAAGACCACTTCCGTTTAACGAGTCTATGAATCCATTTGGGCCAGTGTGTGTCCAGCGGCTAACAGGCTGCGTATTCAAAACCTTAAGAAATGCAGAGTTGTAACATGCTGTATCGATGTTGACGATTCCAGTTCCGACGATGTTAGATAAACTATAAGCATTCAGCCACTTGAAGCGCTTGAATGGCCTGGTCGTGTTAAGAGATGAGTAGATTGCGTTCATACGGGAAAGCAGCCGTCGAGTCGCTTTCCAAGTGTTGGACGTCCCCATATACACATCTGGCAGCGGCCCGAGCACGTCTGAATTCGTTGGGCTCTTCCACGTATCGGCCCCACCAGGAATGAACCGGTTGTACCCGTACAGCCGTGTGAGATTGCGGCTGTGACCAAACCGCACGGGCTGTAAGTCGGATGTCCTACGTTCTACGTCCCAAAGTCCCGGGTTAGCATAACCAAAAGAAGTAAGGGAAAACGGCTGTGCACAGTTGAGCGTCGAAGATCCATCTGCAATTGCGACCCAAAATGCGGCGGAGACTTCTTCTGGAGTCGTGACCCGCTGATTGTAATATGAGCCTAATTTGGAGTTGTAGGAAATCGTGCTGCCATTCACCACATCTCCAGTGGCAAATAAACCCCATCCTTGCACCGCAGATTCCACCGGGCAACGCCGGGCGTCGGGATGCCAGAGACCTGAGCGCGCGCTGTATCTGAGAGTGTGCGCCAGATCGGAAAGTCCCGCATATTGCGTCGTGTAGATGGCATAGGCGCGCAATGCGCTCGTGTCCTTTCTCGAAATGATAAGGTTGTACATTGAGTCGTTTGCTACGCTGGGCCACACTGAGGCACCAGTGGGTTGAGGAGCATAGTACAGATAGTCCCGGGGTACGATTGGCGAGTAGCCATTCTTCACGCCCCCGTAGAAGAAGGCAGCCTGGTTCTCAAAGAGCGAGGGTGGTCTGCCGTCGTACGAGATTCTCGACCGCCGAAGGTGCATCATAACGAGGCCATGATCGTCCTGCTCACGGTAGTGCACATAAATACCATATCGAGAAGCAAGATAATCGAGATAGCCCATAGTCGGAATCGTGAGCCCTCCTTGATTGCCACGTTCCCAGGGATCGGTGTCGTTCACAAGAATCTCGCGCGGCTTTCGCGAGCCGAGAGAATCCGATAGGGCTTTTAGCTTTAGATTGACAAGGCTGTCGAAGCCACCCGGCGTGCCGTTCTCGTTGCAGGAGTAACTCGAATCTCCAGCTGGCTTTCGATAGAAGTAGCGGTCGGCAATTGTGTCCTGGAATGTGATACCGCGAACTCGCACCGTTGCGCGATATGTAGAAAGGACACGAATCTCAAGATAGGAGTTATTGATGTTTACTAAGTTGTTTACCTCAGCGAGCGAATCCTGATGAATGGGGGCGGTAATTGTTGTCGTATCAGCCGCACCATGCCCCCAGAGAAGGTAGGGGTTGGCCCCAGTATCCTGCGCGATCATACTGCGCATCTGCGACGCAAGGCCGGTCAACAGAATATGGTATTGCTTGAACCTCCAGGAATGGCTTACGCTCCCGTTCTGAAGCTTGTCCTGTGAACGCCAATCATAAGCCAGCGTATCATACATTCGCCTTGAGATTACTTGATCGACCACGCGATACCAAGTGGAGTCGCGAGGATGCGCGGCATCTTGGAAAGGCACCATGGGTAGAGTGGTCCAGCCCGCGAAAGCGCCTTGGATACCCTGTTTGAATAATACCTGGATGCGTACTATCGGAAGGTCGAGTGAATCTCGATGGTTCGACAATACGGTGTCGATTCCAGACAAGGAGTCAATATTGAGCTCCAGATTAATGGAGAACATATTGGCAGTATCGGCGGCATGGCCCGGGGTGGGAAGATCTCTGGCGATCATTGCCATCATCATGTTCTGTGTCTGCCTGTCGTCTGACATTCCAAGAATGACACGGCCTTCATCGCCATTGCTGACAACTCTATCTGCTCCGTAACGCAGTGTATGAAATGTTTGCTGCACGAGTGCGTCGTCCTTAGGGTACTCGCAATATGGAGACACATCGTTTGCATCATATGTATTGTTGAAAATCTTTGCATTGGGATTCATCCCACTGGCGTCGTTGTAGTGCCAGAAGTATCCGTTGTTTCCACCCCTGTCATTCGGGTCGGTACTAATGCTTCTATATGGAAGGTCAAAGGGCAAGGCATAGTAGACACGCTGTTTGAGGTGAATGATAAAATCGGTGAAAGGGAACATCTCCGTGTCGCTGGCCATAATGCCTTTACGCTTGCCGCTTAACGGAGTATTGTAGTACGCGCCTCCCCACTCGCCTTCGAATGTGACACCCAGCTCGTCCGCCAGGCTATCGACATAGACCCTCCCAGACCCAGGATTGCCTAGAGGGTTTGAAGGACTCTCCATGTCGATAAGCATGTAGCGGACTGAGTCGTAATTCTCGTACCCAGCGGGCACGACCAGTCCACCTGCCGAACGTGATTGAGCACAGGCCATCGAAAGAACAAACGTTTGAGCGGTAAAAATTAAAGTGCTCAACACAAATACCGGAGCAGCCCAAACAAAAAAGATTGGTTGACGATTGGTAATCATATTGCCTCCCTATTTAATAAGCTGGAGTTGACCAGACGAGCGATACTTTTCGGACGTCAAGAGATAATTGTAGCTTCCTGCTGCGAGATTGCTACCATTGAAGGCTGCTCTGTTCGATCCTTTTGAGAGGAGCCGGTTACTTAGTACCTGCTGTACAAAGTTGCCAGTGATAGAATAGATAACGAGCGAGACGTGCTGTGGCTCAGGGAGCGTGAAGGCAAATTGGGTGCTCGCTGTCGAGGGATTTGGGAATGTTTGAACCATGAGTTGAGCGATAGGGGCTTGTGGTTGGACGGCAGATAACCCCTTAGTCGTCGTGCGAAGTACGATTCCCTTGTCTCCGACTACCACGATGGTGGTATCGTCGATGAAGGCAGCAGCATAAAGAATTTTTGAAGTTCCGCTGACCTCCTCTGACCAGGATCGCCCGCTATCAACTGTAAGCAGAATTTTCCCGAGAGCGCCGATGGCGATCCCCTCATTATCATGAAATGTGACTGAAGCGAACCCGTTACCGAGAGGAGTTGCAAGAGAATCCTTCCACGTTCCACCGGAGTTCGTCGTTCGAGCGATGTAGCCATAATCGGAAGTAACAACCGCGATACTCCCTCCTAGTGCTGCGACGCCAAAGAGATCGTATTTCAAACCACTATATAGCATCTCCCAGTGCTCGCCCGCATCGGAAGTTCGAAAGACGACTCCGACCAGGGGGCTGTCCGGAAGAACTGTCTGTTTGTTGCCAACAGCGTAGCCGTGCTTTGCGTCTGAAAATGAAATCGCGTTGATCGTTACCGCATTTAGCATCGTTGCCGACCAAGTCTTTCCGCCATTCGTTGATCGAGATATCTGGTGTAAGTAACTAGTGAAGACTGTATCCTTGCTTGGGGTTGCTATTGCGTGTATATCGTTCATGCCGGTCTGTGAGGCTTGCCAATGCCCTCCACCGTCTATGGTTTCGTAAGCGGTGTCCCCGAGTATTAGCCAGCCATGACTAGAGTCAAAGAACCGAATTGCCCCAGCAGGGATCGGAGCAGAGGGCTGTTCCCAAGTGAGCCCACGATCCGTACTCCGCAGCAAGGAGGCTCCAGCCCAGATTGTGTCGCTTCCAGTGGATGTGACGTAGAGTAGCGCAGATGTAGCAGGAGTAGGCACTTGCGCCCAACCAAGACTCTGGACTTGAGGAGGTGGTGGGGCAGACAAGTCTGGCGCATTCTGCCTGAAGGAGGATTGCGCCAATGAATAGTCTGCTATCAGCGTGACGATAAACAGATTGAGTAAGCAGGAAATGATCAGAGTGAAGGTTCTCATGGAGATTCGGGTTTAGTCAATAATCATAAAACAAGTATACGGAATTGGAGACTTTGGCGCAAGGGCACTTTTATTTACCCTGGTTGTACTGATCGCTTCGGATGGGACTTAGTAGCTCCCACACCACTCAGACGTGATTGCGCTCTCACGTCAGTAACCCTTGGCAAGGTTCAAAACACAAAAGAGAGTCATCATTATGTTTTTTCTTCCAATGCAAATATAACACCGGATACGGTGTTGACCTATCCGGTGCAATCCGATAAGTTGTATCGGTGAAACGTTATCGGGATAAAATTTTGCAAAACTTCGCGGCAAATGTTAAGCGCCTTCGCGAGGAGCGTGATCTCTCCCAGGAAAAACTGGCGGAATTGTGCCGCGTTCATCGAAATTACATCGGCAGAGTCGAACGCGCGGAGCTTGATGTTTCTCTTATTCATGTCGCTTCCATTGCCAAAGGCTTAAAGATTCAGGCCACTGAACTTTTGGTTGATCCCCATGAGAGGATTATCTGAGACGACTATAGCCAAGCAAGTTTTTACTTGAAGAAAGGACTTTTCACATTGACCGTTTTCATTTGATGCGCAGAATTCTTCCAGAGGCCGAGTATCTCTCGGTGCTGATCGCGTAGTTGTAAACCCCGGCTGGGAGGCCCGAGCCATCGAAGTTGATCATATGCGGGCCGGTCGCCTGCAAGTTTCCAGCGAGCAGGCTCGTAACGAGCCGTCCAGCAACATCGAAGACCGAAATGCTTACGTGTTGTTCAATTGGCAACGAGTAACGAATCGTCGTTGAGGTGGAGAATGGCTCGGGAAAACTTGAAGGGTTGAGTGTTAAGTTACCATTGGGCTGTAAGCCTACTCCGGAATGACCTGTCGAGTGATACAATGCTGCATTCGTGATGAACCATCCATTAAGCGAGTCTGTGAAGGCGACCTTATTGATGAAGCCGATACCAGTTATTGAATCAGAGACCCAAGTTAAGCCGCCATCACTTGTGCGAGCAAGAAGAGCATCATTGCCATCGGGTCCAGTCCCTCCAACAAGGAAACCATGTCTTGAATCAGCAAAACACAATCCATTGATATCCCAATGGATGCCACTTTGGCTAAAAGGCAATTTCCAGCTTTTCCCTCCATCCCATGTTACGGCAACGAGCCTAGTTCCGCCAATCACAACATGCTGAGAATCCAGTGCTTTCACGCAAAGAAGATTTTCCTTTAGTCGTACTCCAGCCTTGTCCAGTTCAAACCACCGTCGGATGTGTAATTAATAACCGAGCGAAAAGGCTTGTTGAATTGGCCGTGCCATACCGCGGTATTTCCAACACAGTAAGCATACGGGTATCCTGGCGAGCCAAATGCCTCTAAGCTCGAAGCATCAACGTGTTGCTCGCTCCAAGTTGCTCCACCATTTGTCGTTTTAGTAATGTATTCGCCCAAACACCCATACCCGGTGTCGCGATTAACGAAGAGAATACGTCTGGAAGCCCCTGATCCAACGGAATGTTCCGGCTGCCAAGTCGCGCCACCATTCGTGGTGTGAAGCACATCGTTCGATTGCGATAGAAATAGCGTCCATCCGTTCAATGCGTCGATAAACTGCACTTGTTGACATTGTCCTGAGAGGGCACTAAGCGTCCAATGAACACCCCTATCCGTGGTAGAGAACAATCCCTGATCGCCAGCCACCCAACCGGTGTCTTTGTTAAGAAAGAAGAGGTCATTGAGCGTTTGAGTCGCCCCAATGTCTACCTGCGTCCACGCGAAGGATTGAGGCTGCAGTGGAATAGCAGTCTTGCTGCTTGACAGAGCTGAACTCTGTGCGTGAACGGATGAACTGATAATGAGAATGCAGCAGAGGATAATCACGAAGGTTCGCATGGAGATTCGGGTAAATTCAATAATTGATAACCAAAGACCTACTAAACCGACACAAGTATAACATCCAGATGTCAGAAGATCAAGGGTAATAATTCATACCCCTAAAAGCTGAACGATCCAAAGCGAATCAGCTTCCTTACGAATATAACCAAAAATAGACCCTCTATAAAGGAGAAGCTCCTCTATAGAGGCCTTGTAATCCCGATCGGAAGATGTAGCTTGATCTTCAATGAATATCAAGCGCGTTGTCGGGGACAATATCAGGTTCATTCGCGAGAAGCGAGGTCAGACTCAAGATGACCTAGCAATTCTCGCTAAGATGAGCAAGACCTTTGTTGGTGACATTGAGCGTGCTCAGAAGGCAGCGACAATTGTTAGCGTAGCTAAACTTGCGAAGGTTCTCGGGGTCCCGCCTGCCTTGCTTCTTACTCCCAACGGCTATAAAAGCGTCGAATAGCCGTCAGACTTAGAACCAAGTTCGAGAGCTATTTTTGCACCAGCAATCTTCTATCACCTATCCAAATCTTACTTTAATGCCAATCAAATTCGGAACCGACGGCTGGCGCGCGATCATCGCTGATGAGTACACGTTTGAGAATGTCGCGGTTGTCGCTCGGGGCGCCGCGCAGTATTTTCTCAAGCATCCAAAGCGCGCGAATGGTGTGATGGTGGGCTATGATGCGCGGTTTCTTAGCCGGCAATTCGCGGAGCTTGCAGCGTCGATGCTCGCGAGTGAAGGCCTGAAGGTGTTCATTGCTTCGACGATCGTTGCAACTCCGGCGACATCGCTTGCGATCGTCAAGAAAAAAATGGCAGGCGGCGTGATGATCACCGCTTCGCACAATCCAGCCGAATACAACGGCTTCAAGATCAAAGGCGATTACGGCGGCGCGGCTCTTTCCGATGTCATCAACCAGATCGAGAAGACAACCAACTCCGGCGCTAACGTGAAAGCAGCCGCAAAGTGGTTTGCCCATCGTCCGCAGTTTGCGGCGCTCATCAAATCAAAAAAGATCAAAGAGCTCGATGCGAAGAGCATGTATATAGAAGAATTGCGGAAGCTCGTTGATCTCAAGCGCATAGAGCAATCCGGCATCGAGATCGCCTACGACCCAATGTATGGTTCAGGGATTAATACTCTCGAGCATCTTTTGCCGGGTACTCCTATCCTGCATAACGTTTGGAATCCCGGCTTCGGAGGCACGAACCCGGAGCCGCTGCCGCAGAACACCGAAGACTTCGCTCGGTTTGTCGTGCAGGGCAAATTCGATCTTGGTCTCGTGACCGATGGCGATGCCGATCGCATCGGTGCGATCGACGAGCGCGGTAATTTCTTCAGCTCGCAAATGATCCTTTGTTTGCTGCTGGAATATCTTGTCGAGATCAGAAAGAAACGAGGACTCGTCGTTGTGAGTCAATCCGTCACGAGCATGATCGACAAGATGTGCACGAAATACAATCTGCCTATTCAGCGCACTCCCGTTGGGTTCAAGTACATCACTCGCTACATGCTTGAAGGCAAAGTGCTGATCGGCGGCGAGGAATCCGGTGGTATCGGTATTCCCTCTCTTCATATTCCGGAGCGGGACGGACTGTACAACGGCTTACTGCTTGCAGAGATCTGCGGCTATTATAAGAAGTCGCTTGGCGAGCTTGTTCGCGACCTTGAGCGCGAATATGGTCCGCACAAATATGAGCGTTTCGATTTTCACACGACTGATGCACGAAAGCAGCTCGTCCTCAAAAAGGCCTCGAAAGGCTTCAAGACGATCGCCGGAGAGCCGGTTGTCGCGATCAGTACACTCGATGGATATAAGTACATTCTCGCTTCAGGAGCATGGCTGATGATCCGGACATCGGGCACCGAGCCGCTCCTCCGCTACTATGCCGAAGCGCCAACTGAGGAAGAGGTCGCTAAACTGCTCGATTTCGCAAAAAAGCTGTAACCGTCTGCCTGTTTCGAGCATTAAGTTTGTGACCTGAAGTTGCTCCGCCATTCTCGTCAATTCGCGAATCATATGCATACATCTCGTTCCCGCACAGCCTCTCTTCTCCTCGCTTTGCTACTCGTGCTTTCATCCGTTGCGACATCCGCTCAAGCGCAGGAACGGGAAGCAGCCGAAGTACCTGTTAGTTTTTGTCCATGGAATTCGCATGACTTTGCTCCGGATGCCACACCATACACAAGTGCGCCATCTCTGGAGGTAGCTTCGGCGTTCATGAATATTCGCATCACAACCTCCAATCGCTTCCACACGGAGTGCAGCATTGCGGTTAATCCTAAGGATTCGCTCAACATGATCGTCGAGGAGATCGATGGCAATTTTCCAGAGAATGGCATTTACGTCTCGCGCGATGGTGGCGCAACATGGCATGCTTCCCTCCTGCCTTCGGAGAGTGGACTCTTTAGTAACGGAGACCCCTGGGTGACCTTCGATGCCAATGGCATCGCTTATGCCTGCCAGCTCCAATCTGGATTTGGAGTCCATTTACGCCTTCCGGTTTACCGATCCTCCGATAACGGCGAGACATGGACGGTCGATGCGCACATGATGGACTACGGCGCGCTTGACACTACGGCAGACGAGCCTGTGCTCGGAATCGATAGGAATGCGGCAAGCCCGTATTTCAATTCTCTTTATGCCATGACTGCGAGTCAGGGACAGATCCCGTTTCTGGGGGCAGGCCCTGTCGGCATTCATCTTCAATTCCGCCGCGCCGGTGCAAGCATACTGAGCGCTCAGGCGAAGACAAGCCAGATTGGACTGGCTCAGGTGCCGCACTTTACGTTCGGGCTGCATGGCGAGATCTACATCGCCTACATCGGCATTACGGATATCCTGAACCTGGGTGGCGGGCTCTATTTCAATGCGTCCACAGATGGTGGAGCGACGTGGTCAAAGGATCTGGTGATCGCCGCTTCAAATTACACGGACACGATCAAGGGCTTTCCGAAGCAAGGATCACCACTACCTGCTTCACGAATGGGTCCGACGCCGCGTATTGTCATTGATACATCAAATGGTCCGCGTCGCGGATGGCTTTATGTAGCTTATGCGATGCCCGCAAGCGCGGACCATAAGCAGAATCTTGATATCTTCATGCAACGCTCGACGGATGGCGGCGTGAATTGGAGTCAGGCTGTTCGCGTCAACGATGATCCGATCGCATCTCTCAACGATCAACTTACACCCTGTCTCGCGATCAATCCGGACGGTGTGCTCGGCGTTGTATTCTATGATCGACGCGATGATCCGAATAACTTTCTTCTCCAAACGTACATCGCGATCTCCAGCGACGGCGGTACCACCTGGGCGAATCAACGATTGAGTTCGGCAAGTACCGATCCGATGGCGGCGCGAAAGCAGATCAGTCTTGCGGTGGCGGATTATATCTCCATTGCTGCCACACGCTCAGCATTCTATCCGATCTGGAATGATGGTCGCAAAAATAATGGCGATCTCGATACGTACATCGCGCGAGTACCGATCGGTACAGCGGGAGCAGCGGGTGCAGCCGCAACCGCCACAACAGGCCCGTCGATTTCTATCTATCCCAATCCATTGGTGGATGCCTCCCACATTGCGTTCGAAGCAAAGCGCGGCGAACGCGTTCACTTCGGAATCTACGATGTGCTCGGCCGCGAAGTGATGAAGCTCAATGATATTGTAGCTACGGGAAGTAATCAGACGTTTGCATTGGACGTCAACTCGCTGCCCGCGGGGACGTATCTGTTACGCTCAGATGCGGGTGGAGTTCGCGCGTCAGTGCGGTTTGTTAAGATGCGGTGAGGGTGCAATCCACCGCGCGTTTTCGCGTGGGGTATGGCGTCCCGCCATACCTAAGATGGGGCGAGCTCCCTCCAATTAATAGCCATCATCTTAATGGCCATCATCTTGAATCCATCCCCACCTTAGCGAACACAGTCCAGGTTTGATGCCGATCCACCTTAGGCATGGCGGGACGCCATGCCCTACGCGAGATCGAGCCTACTTTACTTGCTCAATACCATCCTCATCTCGCGACTCGTGCCATTCACTGAGAGCTTCGCAGTATAAATCCCGCTCGTCAGATTTCCGGCATCGAATCTCGCGGTGTGCGAGCCCGCATCCATCACACCATTAGCAAGTGTTTGGATCTTCCGTCCGAGCACATCGAACACTTCGAGCGCTACAATGCTGCGCTGCGTCAGGACATAATTGATCTCGGTCGAAGGATTGAAGGGGTTCGGGTAATTTTGTTCGAGATTGAAGGTTGTCGGCATTTCGCTTTGTGCGACAGCCAATCCCGCTAGCGGGCGTTTCCAGACACCGCCATAAGGAATTCCTGCATAAAGATTTGTCCCGCTTGCTGCTAGTGCAGTTATGTCATTGTTCATCAAGCCACCCACCGACTTCCAGCTTGTGCCATTGTTGGTGGAGAAATAGATGCCGCCGTAGGATAGCTCGGCGAAAAGAGTTGTGCCACTTGCCACAAACGTTCGAATCGAATAAGTATCTGGCCATCCAGCATTAACTGCGGCCCAGCTTGTACCGCTGTCTGTCGAACGAAGGATGCCACTGCTAGCAAGAGCAAAGAGATTCGTGCCAATCACTCCAATGGCACCGACAGAGGAAGAACCATCTACATAAAGTGGAATCCAATTGGAGCCATCATCGGTCGTGCGAAATAGGCGACCGAATTTATTGGTTGCATAGACCATCTTCGAAGCCGGGTCCACGGCGAACGAGGTGATTCCACTAGCAGTGGTCAACCCATTGTTTACTGCAGTCCAGCTTGTACCGCTATTGGCTGATGTAAAAACGCCGCTATCTGTCGCTGCAAAGACAGACGTGCCACTCACTCCAAGCGCGCTGACAGTCGTGCTATCCATGCCCGCATTTGCCGCAGTCCAGCTCGTGCCGTTGTTCGTCGAAAGATAGACGCCATTTTTGTAAGTTCCGGCGTACAGATTTGTGCCGCTTTGCGCTAAGGCAGTGAGTTCAGCATTTGGCAGGCCGTTATTGACT
>Ga0207148_1085_pt1 | contig 21909 bp, 22 predicted proteins | sample Alteio_BWMinHeat_34_FD_153558 | JGI IMG/M metagenome (GOLD analysis project Ga0207148, IMG submission 153558) | Enriched cells from forest soil in Barre Woods Harvard Forest LTER site, Petersham, Massachusetts, United States -... | ecosystem: Environmental > Terrestrial > Soil > Temperate forest >... | reverse complement strand
ACAGCTTCCGGGAAGCGCCGCAATCCGTCCCCCAGGAGTTGCGCAGCAGAAACTGCGTGCGACGCCCCAGCGTCCGATGGCCCGTGATCAGCGCCTGGTGGTGTTCGCAGTCTTTGGCGCTGCCGCCGTCTTGTAGAACGCCGTCGTACTCGCGGCTTTTGTAGAGCACGTTCGAACATAGCGACACGGAAATCGGCTGAGCCCCCGCGGTGGGAAGGAGCGCCTTGAGGCGGGCGGTGATTTCAGGAAGCTCCCAGTTGCCCACTTCTTCCTGCTGCAATGGCGGGATCGCGGGATGGAGCATGTTTTTCGGATCGTCGCAGGGCACTCGCAAGATCGACGAAATGAGACGGGGCGAATCCACGGTTTCGAGAATCCGCCGCAAATCGGTGAACTCGGGCAAGAGAGCGGGATCGTGCGCATCGCACACGAGCGTATAGAGAGCGGTAAAGTCGTTCGCGCTGGCGTTGACCACGCTGTCTTGATCCCAGGCGGTGGCCCCGCGCCGAGCGGTGTAAGCTCTCCATTTTTTCAGAATCGCGATGATCTTGGCCTGGTCGACGGCGCTCAGCGCATCGAGCACGGCATTCTTGTTACAGATACCGCCCGTCTGGATCACCTTCAGCACGTTTTCGATCAAGCCACCCTTGCTGAGCTCCAGCTCGCCGGCCGCGCGGTTCGCGTCGGCCCCGGCGAGGAGCGCGGAGCCCTGGAAGGCGAAGTTCGTGTCGCCGTGGGAGAAGCGCCACGCGTCTACCAGCTGCACGCCCGACGCCGCGAAGCAGTCGCTGATGTCGTCTTGGTCGCGAACGCTCACGTGTTCCATCGGGCCGCCGGCCGCGTCTACCCGCACAACATTGGTGGGGATCGGCGGAGGCGAAGGGCCACCGAGACGCGCCTGCGGCGGCAGCTGGCTGAGCTCCTGGTCGCAGGCGTCGAGGGAGTTATAGGTGTCGTCTTCGATTTTTGTTCCCGAGTTGGAATCGTAAATCGCCATGGTTACCGCGTCGCCGCTGCTGCGCCCGCAAAGCAAGGCGCCGCGCGCGTGCTTCACCGCGGCCGTGCAGGAAGCGAAACTAGCGAAGTAGAAATCCCCCACCTTGCGCCTCGTATCGGCGCGAACCGGAATCCCTTCATATGCCCCTTGCCCCGGCACGCACACGTAGCCCGTGCTCACCGTGGCGAGAGCCTGGTCGCAAAGTTCTTTCGCAGTGAAGCACCAGTCGCCGAGCGTTTTCCCGCCCGCATCCAGCACCTGGTAAGCGCCGGGACTGCTTCCGCAGGGTTGACAGGAGATGCCGGCCGCGAAAACCGGAGACGGCACGACAAGGAGGAGAAGAAACCAGCGCATGGTCAGACCGCGCGCGCGCGTAACCAAAGAGGGGCACTTTGGGGGAAGAGACCAGCGCATGGTCAGACCGTTTCCGCCACGGCCGACTTCGGCACGAAATCCCGGCCCACCAGCCGAAGAAGAAAAAGGCCCGGAATGGCCGCGGCCGCGCAGAAGAAGAAGAACGAATACCAGCCCACGCTTTTGACGAGAATGCCGGCTATCGGGCTGGCCACGATGCGCGGCACCGCCATCAAGCTCGAAAAGAGCGCGAACTGGGTCGCGGTGAAGCGGCGATCTACGATACTACCCATATAGGAAACGTAGGCGGCCGTGGCCAAGCCAATTCCGAGATTTTCGATGGTGATCGCCACCGCCAGCGCCCAAGCCACCGGGGTGCCCGAGGCGCGAACGAAGTGATCGAGCCACGAGAAGCTGAGGCAAGCCACCGCTTGAAGCGCGCCGAAGAGCCAGAGGGAACGGATGATGCCGATGCGGTACACCAGCACCGCGCCGATCATGCCGCCCGTGATCGTGGCGCCCAGGCCGAAACTCTTGGCCGTGAGCCCGATCTGGGTTTTGGAAAAGCCGAGGTCGGAATAGAAGAGGTTCGTGAGGGCGGAGGCCATGTTCCCGCTGGAGTTATAGAGAGCGAGGAAGAGCAGGATCAGAATCGCGTTTCGGCGCGTGAGGAATTCGCGGAGGGGAAGCATCACGGCGTCGACCAGATTTTTAGGTTTGCCCTGATTCTGGGGCTCGGGCGCGAGCAGCGTGGTGACCAGGCCGATCCCCATGCAGGCGGCCATCGCAAAATAGGCAAAGCGCCAGGAAATTTTGTCCGCCAGAACGAGGGCTCCCCCACCCGCCACCAGCATGGCGATCCGGTAAGCCTGCACGTAGCACTGCACTCCGAAGGCGTAGGCTTCCGGCGGAAAGAGCTCCACCAGGAACGCATCGATCGCGATATCCTGCGTGGCCGAAATCGTGGCCACGAGGAGCGAGAAAAAAGCGAGAGCCGCCGGCGCCACCTTCGGGTTGGAAATCGCCATGCAGCAGAGCGCGAGAATGAGGCCCAGCTGCGTGATCAGCAGCCAGCCGCGCCGGCGGCCGAGAAAGGGCGGCACCCACCAGTCAAGGAGCGGGCTCCAGAAAACTTTGAAGGCATACGGCAAACCCACCAGGCCCAGGAAGCTGATGGTGACGATGTCGACTCCGGCTTCTTTGTACCAGAGCTGCACGGTGCCGCCGGTAAGGAGAAGCGGAAGGCCGGAAGCAAATCCCATCCCGATGGCGATGAGATTGCGGGGATCGAGAAAAAGCCGCGCGAATCTTTTCATGCTATCCCGCCTCCGTGTTCCTTTAAGGATGAGGCAGAGACGCTTAAAATAAAAGGACTAAAAGTACAGCTCGCCCCCGGCAAACCACGAATAGCTCTGCCCCGTAACGTTAAAGCGCTCGTTGGTGCTGGTGAGCTCTTTTTCCATCATCACGCGCTGGGCCCGGGCGTCGGCCCGCAGGTTGAAATGGGGCAGAACCGGGATTCGCAGGCCGGCCGTAACGTTGAGGCCCGGGCGGATTGAAGTGTGATCGATGTTGAGGTGGGGAATGCCCACGTCGGTAACCATCCAGATGATTCCGGGCTCCAGCAGGAACCAGCCCAGCTGAATGGGGAGTTTGAACATATCCCACTGGTATTGTTTATAGCGGAAGCCCGCTTCATCATTTTTCGCGCGCCAGGTGGTGTAGGTGAAATCGAGCCCGAGGCCGATCGCGGAGAGAAACTTGATGTTGGCTAACTTTGCGCCCCCGAATAAATCCACCCGGTAGGCCGTGCCGTCGATCAGGAAATCGGCGAGGTTGCTCTGAGGGTAGGCCTTCCCTACTTCCACGGCCGTATAAGCGGTGAGATCGGTAGCGTGGGCGTGGAGCGGCAACAGCAAAAGGAGCAGGAGGAGTTTTCTCATGAGCGTAAAATAGCAAAAAAACCGGCGTGCGCGTATACGCATCACCGGTTTTTCAGCCAAAGAGCTACTTTTCGATCACGCAGCGCGACCAAGTCTCCGGCGCAAAACTAGAATCCATATGCGCGAGCACGTTGTTTGCGGCGCAGTGGCCACGGAAAAGCGCTTCCTCGAAAGCCGGGGTGCCGAGGTTGTTGTTGCCGAAGAACACGCGGCCGTAGGGCTTGCGCATGATCTTAACCTTCTTGATGAAGTGGCCGGGCACGGCTACGTGCACGGAGAAGGGCCAGCGAGAGGTTTGCACGCCGAGAACTTCGAACTTCGTCTTGTAGTTCTGCGCGAGGAAGGGACTATAGATCTGGAGCAGGCGGCTTACCGCGTGGGCGGCCACGAGCTTGGCTTGGTGATCGTCGTAACCGCTACCCGTGAAGCCCAAGGGCAGCGGGTGATAGATCGTGATGATCGAGTTGCCCGGCGGATCGGATTTGAAATCCCGGAAACCGTCGTAGCCGTTCAGCGAAGGATCCATCCAGCGGCCTAAAATAAAATCGGTGAAGTCATGATCGTTGGCGTCGGTGGCGCGGGTCCAGGTATCGTAGGTAAGACGGTAGGGATGGCCCTTCACTTCAACGGCGTGCACGGAGTAATCCGAGTAGGCCATTGCGCTCATCAGAGAAGCCTGCTCGGGAGCGCCGGCGGCGAAGCCGTCGATGATCTTGGGGGCGAACTTGAGCTGCGCCGCGAATACCACGAACTTGGAGTGCACGCTGTAGGCTTTGCCGTTTTGAGCGTAGATCGTGTCCACGCCGTCGGAGCCATTCTTAATGTGCAGCACGGGGGAAGAACCCTGCAAAGACACGCCGTCACGCGAGCCCAGCAGCTTCACCATATTCTCGGCGGCCTGGGCCGTGCCGATCTGCGTGGTGTAACGGGTTACGATCTCGGAGATGTAGAAGTTGGCGAAGGCGATCGCGGAAACGTATTGAGAAGTGGTGCCTAAAGCCGAGCGGCAGTAGAGGTCCATCAGGCCCACTACTCCACCCATGGGATCTTTGGCGGGAACCTTGCCGCTCTTCATCTCGGCCTTGTAACGCGCGTAGATCGCCATCGAATCGGCGTCAGTGCGCTTGGCGGCCAACCCCGGCATGGAACGGATCCACTGGGCGGTATTGAACTTATCGAGGTCCATCTTCGGGGCTTCCTCGATCGGCTGATCGGGGATCAGGCCGGCGTCGCTGGCCTTGTTGAGCTCATTTTTGAAGAGCGCGAAGCTGGCGGGAAGGTCTTTCAAAGTTTCGTCGTCCCAGATGCCCGGATACATTTTGCCGTTCCAGTAGTAGGAATCGATGGGCTCAGGGATGGGATGTTTGGTCTGGAAATCGCCCAGGCCGATGCGCTGGAGAATCTGCTGCTCTTCTTCATACGCGCTGGTCCAGTAGGCGGCGCCGCGGTCGAAGCGAACGTCGGTTCCGGGAAACGTGGTGCCCTGGGCGAGGCCGCCGAAGGTGGCTTCCTTTTCGAGCACGAGCACGGATTTGCCGGCGTCGGAGAGAAAAATCGAGGCGGAGAGGCCGCTCAGGCCGCTGCCTACCACCACTACGTCGTAGTCTTTCCCGAGCGGCTCGGGCGCCACGTTCGGGGCCGGCGGCAGGAACGACTTTTCGTCGCCGCCGATCACTTGAATTTTATCCAGCGGGACGCTGTAGGCGCCGTCGGTGCTGGCAGGGCCGCGCGAGGGAGTGCTGCAAGCCGCAAGGGCCAGGGCCGGAATAAGGAGGAGCGAAACTTTATGGTTCATAGGGCAGTTCTCCAGTTCCCAGATCTTTCGGAATTTCCCTGATTTTTCTAAAGAAAACACGGCCCCGGGGGCAGCCCCCTCCTTGGCGCAGCGCAAAACGTGGTGTATAGAGGAACATCCATGAAGCTCCTCTTAGTCACCGCGCCGATGGTGCAAATCAATACGCCTTACCCGGCAACGGCTTATCTCAAAGGCTTTCTGGACGAGCACTTTCCGGGGGGCGAAGTGGAAACCGCGCAGGCCGATCCGGCCCTGGAGTTGGTGCTGCGCCTATTTTCCCGCCCCGGCCTGGAACGGTTACGCGCGGCGATGAAACCGCAGGTGATCGCGGTGAACCAGGAGCTCCAGTTTTTCCTCGAAGCCTACCCCGACTACGCCGCCACGGTTGACCAAGCCGTTTCCTACCTGCAGGGACGCGCGCCAGAGCTGGCCAAAAAAATCGCCGCCCGCGAGCTCCTCCCCGAAGGCCCGCGCTTCGTGCCGCTCCAGGAAAAGGGCCCTCTGTTGGACCAGTTTCTCGCGCTTCCCCTCGCCGATCGCGCGCAGCACTTAGCCTCCCTCTACCTCGACGACCTCGCCGACTACGTGAAGATCGGCTGCGACCCCCGCTTCGAATTCTCCCGCTACGGCGAGAAGCTGGCGGCCTCGCAGCCGAGTTTCGATTCGCTCGCGCGGGAGTTAGCGCGCGCCCCCACGGTGGTGGACGAAATCCTCGAAGAGATCACGCTCGACCTGCTTCGCGACCACCAGCCCGACGTGGTGGGCCTCTCGGTTCCATTCTCCGGCACGGTTTACGGCGCTTTCCGGATTGGGAAGATTTTAAAGGAGCGGGAAATTCCCGTGCTCCTCGGAGGGGGCTACTGCAATACGGAGCTGCGCCGCCTCGAAGACGCGCGCGTTTTCGACTACGTGGATTTCATCACGCTCGACGACGGCGAGCGCCCCCTGCTCTGCCTGCTGGAATTTTTCGCGGGGAAACGCTCCAAGGAAAATTTGTTCCGCACTTTCTACCGCGAAAACGGCCGGGTGGTATTCGCCAAATCCGCCGAGAAAGACATCCCCTTCCCCGAATCCGGCACGCCCACCTACGTGGGACTGCCCGTGCAGAACTACGTGAAGATGTTCGAGATGCTCAATCCCGTGAACCGCCTCTGGAGCGGCTTCTTCTGGAACAAGCTCACGCTCGCGCACGGCTGCTACTGGCGCAAATGCTCCTTCTGCGACACCTCCCTCGACTACATCGGCCGCTACGAAGCGGGAAAAGCGGTGGCGCTGGTGGAGAAGATGGTGAAAATTTCGGGCGAAACCGGCTCGACGGGTTTCCATTTTGTCGACGAAGCGGCGCCCCCGGCGATTTTGAAGGCCCTCTCGGAAGAAATCATTCGCCGCGGGCTGAAGTTCGAATGGTGGGGAAATATCCGCTTCGACAAAACCTTCACGCCCGATTTGACCGCGCTGATGAAAAAGGCGGGCTGCGTGGCGGTTACGGGCGGCCTCGAAGTGGCGAGCCCGCGAGTGCTCGCGCTGATCGACAAAGGGGTAACCGTGGAACAAGTGGCGCGAGTTACGCGCGCGTTCCACCAGGCCGGCGTGTTCGTGCACGCCTACCTCATGTTCGGCTTCCCCACCCAAACGGTGCAGGAAACGGTGGACTCCCTGGAAGTGGTGCGGCAGCTCTTCGAGGAGAAATGCCTGCAGAGCGGATTCTGGCACCGTTTCTCCGCCACCGTGCACAGCCCCGTGGGGCGCGACCCGGCCCGCTTCGGCATCGAAGTGCGTGGCCCTCGCTTGGGCAAGCACGGACGTTTCGCCGAAAACGATCTCGATTTTGAAGACCCCACGGCCGTGGATCACGACGCTTTAGGGGTGGGGCTGCGCCGCGCGCTTTATAACTTCATGCACGGCCAGGGCGTTGCCACCGATGTGCGCGAATGGTTCCCGGGGCGGGTGCCAAAGACGCGGGTTCCTGCTAAGTTAATAGCCGATGCGCTCTGACGTATTGCAAAAGGCTCTCAGCGAAAACGGCGAAGCGGTGCTCTACGCGCTCGACGCCACCTCCCTCGTGCAAGAATCGCTGGAACGCCTCGCCGCTTTCCCGCCGGCCACCAAACACCTCGGCCAGTCGATGATGGCCGCGTTGCTTCTCCAGGCCCTCAACGATTCCGACGAAAGCGAAAGCCTCTCGCTCCAGTGGATGTGCGAGGGGCCCTTCGGCCATCTCTACTCGGAAGCGCGCAACTTCGGCGAAGTGCGCGGCACGATCCGTGAGCCCCAAGCCCCCGTTGCCGATTACGACACCAAGCTGGGTCCGGGCCTCCTCCAGGTGCGCCGCTACAAAGGCACGCGCGGCACCACTTCGATCGTAAATTCTCACGGCGACGTAAGCATCGACATCGTGGAGTACCTCGAGCAGAGCGAGCAGAAAAACTGCGGCGTGAATTTCTCCGTGGTGGTGGATTGGGCCGATGAGACCAAAACCAAATTCGTGGTGCGCGCCGCGCTCGCCTACCTCGTGCACATCATGCCCCAGCCCACCGAGCAAAAGCTCAACGATGCGCTCCTTCGCTGGAACCGCCAGATGGAAAGCCTGGGCGCGATCTCGCGCTGGCACCTGAGGAACGACGACATCACCGGTGACATGCTCCGCCTCATCTCGGGCGAGCCCGAACCCCGCATCGTGATGACCCAACGCGTAACCTTCCAGTGCAACTGCAATGTAGACCGGGCGCTGCGGGCCCTCGCCCTCTTGGAAGCCCAGGAAGCCAAAGAGAAAGCCCCCGGTAGCAATAGCGCCGCCCCCACCCAGATTCGCTGTGAATACTGCGGGAAAACTTATACGATCGATCCTCCGGGCGTTCGCCCTAAAGCCGCCCGAAAGAAGCCGGCGGCGGCGAAAAAGCCGTCCGTGCAGAAGAAAAAGAGGAAGAGATGAGAACGAAACGCACCAACGGCGTTCGCATCGACGTCGAAACTTACTACGTGGCCGAAAAAAGCATTCCGGCCATGAACCAGTATCTCTTCGGTTACGAGATCACGATCACCAACGAAAACCCCGAAGCCGTGCAGCTCCTGCACCGCCACTGGGTGATCACAGATGCGCTCGGCCGCGTGGAAGAAGTGAAAGGCCCCGGCGTGATCGGCAAACAGCCGCGCCTCAAGTCGGGCGACTCCTTCACTTACGATTCCTTCTGCCCGCTTCCCACCCCCTTCGGCTCGATGCGCGGCTCCTACAAGATGATGCGCGACAACGGCGAGTTCTTCGAAGTAGACGTGCCGCTTTTCAGCCTCGTGCAAAGCAAAGAGACCGAATCCCAGCAAGGCCCTAGTCCTTGATCGACCAAGCCCTCTCCCAGTACCGCGACCTGCGCGCCCGCGCCGACGCCAAATTTTCCGAGATCCAAACCGCCTACGCCGCCGACTTCGCCTGCCGCAAAGGCTGCCACTCCTGCTGCAAGAGCGGCCTCACCGTGAACGCGATCGAGCGGGAAGAGCTGCGGCGTTTTTTGGTGGCGCGGCCTGAGTTGGTGGAGGAGATGCGGGCTCTGGAAGTGGCCAATCCCCATAAGGGCAAACGCTGCAAGTTTCTGGGCGCCGCCGGGGATTGCCGGGTGTACGAGGCACGGCCTTTGGTGTGCCGCACTCACGGCGCGCCTCTGCAGTTTCGCCCACTCGATTCGCGCGACGAGAACCTGCGCGCGCGCGATGTTTGCCCGCTGAATTTTACCGCTCGCGGGATTGGGGAGCTTCCGGCCACCTCGGTGATCAACCTCGATACGATCAATACGCTGCTGGCGTTGCTCTGCGAGCGCGGGTTCCCCGGGGTGGAAGAGCGAACGGCGCTGAGCGTGGGTGGGGTTTTGGGCGAGTAATCCGGTCAATTCCTCCGCGGAAAAAGTCTGAACACTTTTTGTCCGATATGAGAAACTTATCTCATGCAAAAAATCATCGCGCTTCTCGTGCTAGCCCTGCCCCTCACCGCGAATGCTGCCGCCAAGCGGCACCCCGCCGCCACGAACTCCGCATGGACCGAGCTCGCCCGCTTCACCGGCTCCAAAACCCTGAGCGACGTAAAACAGACCCGCGCAATCGCGAAGGAAGATATCCTCGGTTGCCAATTCCGTCTGGCGGTATCCAGCTTCAAAGACGCGGGCGACATCACCGATATTTTGTACGCCACCGGAGTGAACACGAGCGATGGCTACGGCGAGATCCAGTTCCTGGGAAAACCCGAGGCGACGCTGGGCTCAGGCGGCTCGTCCGTTGCGCCAATCACCCTCGAACTGACCGGCGACAAGATCACATCTTTATATGCCGACGGCCCCTTGGCCCGGAACAATCGCACCAAAATCCTGCAAGCGCTCTGCCCCTAGAAAATTCGGTCCTATCGATTTCATGAGCGGGAAAGAGATTTTTGCTCAGCCGCTCGATACGTTCGCGCTCTTCCGCCGCCTTCCGCCACTACCCAGCCTTTGGCCACCGCCTCGGAGAGTAGGTAGGCAGCGGCGCGCTCCGAGAGTCCGAGTGCGAGTTCGAGCTCGCGGCGGCCGAAGGGGCCCCGTTTGCGTCCCATAAGAAAGCGGTCAAGCTGCAGGCGCGCCGGCGTTGCCGAAGAATCCCGGGGAAGAAAAAGCCTGGCGCTTCTCCGGCAAAAAAGCCGGTAGCTGCCGCTCTCCTCGCGCAGCGAGAGGGGCGTGTTTTGCGCGGCGAGATGTTGGCGTAACCGGCGCACTGCTTGGTGCACTACATTGGGCGAATGCAACGGATGGAAGTGGCGTTCCGGAAAGAGCGCCGCGTGAATGGCGGCGAGGCGAAACGACCGGTAAGCATCGGAGACGAGGCAACCCGACAGGCGCCAGAGCAGCTGGCCAGGTTTCAGGCCGCCCTCGAAAAAATCAATTTCCGCCGGACGCATGCTCGTTCCGCTCACCCAGCTAGGGCGCTGCGGGAGCTGCGCCCGGAGCGGGAATTTCTCCAGGCGACGCCGATACTCAGGATACGGCGTGCCCCAGTAGGCCCGCGCGAAGAGACGGCCATCATTCGTCACCACCGCTTGATGGAAGTCGAGGTCGCGCAGGGTTTCGCCATTGCGCGCCTCGGCCGCCCGCCGGCGCACACGGTCTACAGCCAAAAGGGCTTCCTTAGACCCACCGGTCTCTTTTAGCCGCAGAATCGCGCTCCATTTATCGACGTAAAGGGCATCGAGCGAAGCTACTTCTTTCGAATGCTCCGCCGCCGCCTTGAGCAAGCGCGCGGCTTCTCGCCACTGCTCGCGCTCGACGAGAGCTTCCGCCTTGAGGAGAAGCGCATTCCCTACCAAGAGCTGGTGGCCCCCCTTACTCGCTTCCTCGATTAGCGCCTCGAGAAGCGGGATCGCCCGTTCTGCTGCGTCGATCGCCACCAGAGCCGCCGCCAGATTGATGAGCCCCACGAGCCGGGGATAGGGTTCGTTCTGCACGGCCAGATATCGCTCTAGTAGTGGTATGGCAGCGGAATAATCCCAGCGCGGGAAGCGGGCGAAGGCGCGGAAGAGAAGGATCTCGGGGTTGCCAGCCGAATCGAGCGAATCGAGGATCTTGAGAGCTTCGGCATCGGCGCCGATTTGCGCGAGCGAAGCGGCGTATTCCGACTGCTCCGCCGGCGTGGCCACGCGCAAAACGCGCGGCCCGGGGCGCACCACCGAATGCAGCAGGCGCACGGCTGCGAGTGGCAAGCCCGCCCGGCGCGCAATCCGTGCGAGCTCCAGCCGCAAAGGGCGAGAGAGGCGCGCAAAGCCGTTCTCCCGGAAATGCTGTTCCAAAACCCGCCGCGCGAGCCTCGAACGCCCTTCCCGGATCCAAGTGTCTAGTTGCTGAACATCCATGCAGGAATCAGGCAGCCTTTCCTGCAAATTATATCAGTTTAAAAGCAACTCTGCGCGCCATATTATTTGACTCGTTAAGTCGGGTAGTGATACTCTGCGACTCCCGGCAAAACGCTTGCGACCCAATATGCAGAGCCCTGTTTGTCTAGGAGTTCGATATGAAAGCCCCTTCTTTGATTCTCGCCGTTAGTCTTTCTTTTGCCGCCCTGCCCGCCTTCGCGGCCGGCGGCGACGGCGGCCCGTTCAACGGCCCCACCCTAAGCCCCATTTCCGTTCCCGCCATGGCCGATCACCCGGTCACAGAATTTGATTTGATCGACGCGACTAAAATTTGCTTCGCCAGCGGCGATGCGGCCCACGGCGTGAAGTCGGTCATGCAGCAGATCATGGATCAAATTTATCCCGGGGCCAAACTACGCTTCCCGGACACTATCTTTTACGTGAAAGCGGCAACCTCCAGCAATACAGCGACCGCCAATGAATGGTCGGTAGACAACGGTTTCGTCATCGACCGCGTAAAGTCGCTTCATCCGAATAATTCTCACGAGCTTACGCCGGTTTCACCCGACGATCTCCAATACCTTGCGGTAGTCAATACGGGAAAATTAACGGTATATTTCAGCGACGACGGAAAACCCGCGCCCGCCGGCGACGGTGGCGACACGCAGGTGATTTCCACGGGCGCCCTGCCTACCATAACGGCTAACTACAATTACCAATACACTTACGACAAGTGGGGAAAGGTCACCAATACTACCAAGACCATGTCCGACGTTCGCATCAACACCGACGGCCAAGACCTCACCTTCGTGAACTCCGAAACCAACCACTCCGTACCGCTCGTGATCAGCGTGAAAGATTACGTGCAGTGCCTGCAAGGCGAAATCCAGAACCTCGCTTCGAAGCACTGATCGATGAACTTACGGCTCCCAATTTTACAGATTGCCGGAAGCTCGATTCTCGCGCTTCCGGTGCTTCTCTTTTCCCTCTCGGCAAAAGCCGCGCCTGACTGTCACGAATTTTCCCCCTGGCTCCTCGCCCGCAACGCTCTAAGTCGGCTCGCGCAGAGCCCCAGCGAGACGGCGGAAGCGCTCGAAGCTGCCACACAAGCGGAGTCCGCTGCCCGCGTCGGCGTTTCGAAAACGATTTTCCGGGAATACTTAGCCGGAGTCTCCTTCGGCACCCGCCTTGACGACTGCCTCGCGCCGTTCGACAACGGCGGCAACTTTCTCTTTACCCTGCAAGATATTTTCTTCTCCGAATCGATCGTACGGCTCCGCGCTTCCCAAAGCCCCTCGATCCGGAAATTCTTGGCGCTGCTCGACGGCAAACTCGCCGCCGGCCTCGCCCCCAGTTTCCGCCTCACGGGCCTCCAATTCAGCCCCGACGATCCGGGCCCCTGGCAAGCCGGGTTCCACCGCGGCGCCGGCTCGATCTACGCGGATTTCCGGAAAATCCCGAGCAACGAATGGCTTTTGATCTTTACCCACGAAATGCTTCACGGCCTCGACGACGACCTCGCCGCGGCGATGAGGAATTACAACGATCCGGAACGAGTGGCCCGCTTCACGGCCCTATCAAGCACCGCCCGAAGCCTCAACGATTTACCGCCGGCCGCCCGCGGCGACCTCACTGGGTGGCTCGAAGCCGGCCTTGGCCGCGGCCTCTGGGCCGAATACCGGGCCTGGGTACCTAGCCTGGTGATTTACCAGGAAGGCCTCGCCGAAGGCCTCTGGCGGAACGTTCCATGGGTCGACGCCGTGCTCGCGCAGCGGCCGGCCTCGATGAGCTTTGATCGTTTCGTCTATCTCTACCTAGACCACGGCTCACCCGACCCCACTACCGGTCTCTTTGCCATTCCGCTTTTGCAATCGTCGCTCGCGGAGTTCCGCGCGGAATTCCGAACGCAGAACAAACTTCCCGAACCGGGAAACCTGGCGCCGCTGGGATTCTAAAGCCTCCACCCGATGGCGGCTGGTACGCACATGAAGTCCCCCTGCCTGCAGGCCCTCTGCCCATAGTCTAAACAACCGCCACGCCGTTACCATCCCCGTCTCCCGCGGGAGACAGCCCCCCTGCCGCATAAGCACGCAATCCCCCTGCCCTTTTTCGCGCCAAACATTCCCAGCCCCCTGGCAAACCAAATGCATCGTTTTGGGTACCTATGAAAAAAATCACACTTTTTCTTCTCTGCCTGCCGCTCTCCCTCGCTTGCTTGCCAAAAGCCCAAGCGCATTTCGACATCGAAGATCCCGAGGTGCCGCTCTACGATTCCATCGACAAGGCCAGCACCGTGATCGGCAGCGCCGAGAAGTATCAGAAATCCGGCGACGAAGTTCTTCTCACCGTGGGCCCGCGCTGCATTGATGGCTGGAAAGACTACGCCAAAGATTATCCGGGATTCAAAACGGAACTGTTCGCCCTGGCGAAAAAATCCAAAGACTCCGTGGACCAGCTTGGTAAAGACATGCAAGAGGCCCCCAGCGAATTGACCGCCGCAGAGGTTTGCGGCCCCAAAGGGAATGAAATCGGCGACAAAATTAAACAAAATCTAGTTACGGCTGATAAATACGAAGCGATTTTCGCGCAGGAAGAAAAAGACGTCAACGACCTCCAGACGCGGGCTCTCAAACGCTTTAAGTTCGATGCCGGCGCTCACTACAAGCGCGCGCTTTCCTGCATGTTCAAGTACCAATACGATGACGTTGTCAAAATCGCCTTTGAAGAAATCAGCGATCCCTCCAACCAGTTAAGCAGCGGATTCTACATGACCGCGGATTCCCTCGACCGCCTTCGCGAACGCCTTTCGGCGGAAAAGAAGGCTCTGGAAGATTCCGGCATCGCCTACGAGACTTACAAAAAGAGCTGCGTGCCTAAAGCGGTGAAGCAGGCCCGGGAAGAAGAAGCCGCGCCCGAAGGCCACGACGATGCGGGCACGCTGGAAGCTAAGTAAGCTTCCAACCGAACGCGGCCAGCACTTTCATAAAATCAGCATCTGGTGTGGACTTGAGCCGCACCATTTGTTGTTTCGCCCGATCCGGGTAAGCCACCGCAACGGCGCTCAGCAGGGTGCGCTTCACGCCGAAGCGCTCTTCGAAGGCGCGGTTGTCCCAGCCGTTGCCGTGCACGGGATCTCCGCAGAGCGGATGACCAATGGATCGCAGGTGCCGGCGGATCTGGTGGTAGCGGCCGGTTTTCATCTCGCAGCGGATGAGAGAGTAACCGCGCTTCTCGCCGTCCCATTCCACTTCGATCTGAGCCAGCTGCGCGAAATCGGTGTGCGCGGGCTCCGTGCCCTTCTCTTTGTGCTTCTCGAGGGGCGTGGTGATGGAGCCACTTCGGAGAGTAAGCCCGTGCACTACGGCTAGATACTGCTTCTTCACCACGCGCGAGCGAAACAAGGCCGTAAAATCGCGCGCCACCTGCTCGGTGAGGGCAAAAACCAAAATTCCGTCCGTATCCTTGTCGATGCGATGAACCGGAAAGAGCTTCTTGCCGAGTTGCTTCTCGAGAAATTCTTTCGCTCCGGGAGGAGCGCCGCGGTCGGCGTACGTCACGAGCCCGCTAGGTTTATGCACCACCACGAGGGCGCGGTCTTGGGCGAGGATTTTGAGCTTCATAAAACGATCTTCATCACTTTATGTGGGCCAATCCCCGCGATATCGAACATCTCGCTCTCCACCGTGAAACCGTGGCGCAGGTAAAAGGGAATCGCGCGCTCGCGGGCGTTGCACCAGAAGAGCGGTATCCGCTCCGCGCGTCCCCAATCGAGGAGCTCCTTCAGTACTAGTCCCCCGAAGCCCTTACTTTGAACGACCGTATCGGTGGCCATTCCGCGGATGCGCCATTGTCCCGCTTCCCCGTATTCGGCCCGATCTTCCGGGTGGGCCGTTACGGTAGATACCAGTACGTCCCCGTCAAACACCCCGAAATGAACGGCCGAGGGATCCTGCGGGAACTGCGCGGCAGTCGCGGGATGGTTCGGCCTCAAGATGCGGGCTCGAAGCGGAAGACATTGCTCAAAGGAGATCCGGGGCATGCCTCGATATCTCATATTTTGGCCAGGTGTGCTAGAAGGAGAGCCAATGGATTTCTGGGTCAAAAACGGCAAACCGGCGCTTTTCCTGGCACCGATGGAAGGCGTCACCGACGCCCCCATGCGCGCCCTCATGAGCGAGCTGGGCGGCTTCACCCACACCGTGACCGAATTCCTGCGCGTGAGCCAAACCGTGCTGCCCAAGAAACTCTTCCCCCGACACATGGTGGAACTGCACAACGACTCCCGCACGCCGAGCGGCGCCCCGGCGATCCTGCAGCTCTTGGGCGGCAACGCCGAACGGCTCGCCCGCTCGGCCGCGCTCGCGATCGAAGCCGGCGCCCGCGGCATTGATCTCAATTTCGGCTGCCCCGCCCCCACGGTGAACTCCCACGACGGCGGCGCCACCCTCCTCAAGTACCCCCACCGCATCGAGGAAATCGTACGGGCGGTGCGCGACGCGGTTCCCGCCGCCTACCCGGTAAGCGCAAAAATCCGCCTCGGCTGGGACACGCACGATCCAGCCGTGGAAAACGCCCGCCGCGCCGAGCAAGGTGGCGCCTCCTGGATCGCCATCCACGGGCGCACCAAAATGCAGGGCTACATGCCGCCCGCCCACTGGGGCCCGATCGGCGAAGTGAAGAAACGGGTAAGCATTCCCGTGATCGCCAACGGCGATATTTGGACGGTGGCCGACTTCGAAGCCTGCCGCGCGCAAAGCGGCTGCGAGCATTTCATGCTCGGCCGCTCGGCCCTGGCCAACCCGCACCTCGTGCACCACGTGGCGCGCTCTCTCGGCCTGCCCCACCGCGCGCTTGGGCCGTCCCCCTCACGCGAAGAATGGCGTGCGCTGCTCGGGCGGTTTCTCGAAATTTCCGCTCCTCTCTCCGATAACCCGTTTTACGGCCTTCGGCGCGTGAAGCAGTGGCTGAGGTATGCCTTCCAACACGGGGATTTTTCAGGATTTGAAGAGGTGAAGCTGCTGCAGTCGGAAGCGGCATTGCGCGAGCTCTTGCCCCGCCTGGGCGAGCCTCAACCTCTTCCTTCCAGGATCACGCCTAAGACGGCGGAATTACAAGAAGCTTACTGAGAGCCCTCGGCGCAATTTTTGCGAATCACCAAGAGGTTCGCGTTGCGCTCCTGGAGGGTGGAAACCGTAAATTCTTCCGACTTCACCAGCGTTCCGTATTCGTCGAAGTGATCGATGCCGTAGTGGTATCCATCACTGTTGCCGGCGTAAGCCACGTCTTCGCAATGGGGCTTACCTTTCTGGCAGCCACGCGAGAGCACTTCATTGAGCTGGCCAACGCTGTTTGACGTTTCCCCTACCGACTTGCGGGCCTTTTCGCACTGATCCCGGCCGGCCTGGAAGAGCTGAAGTACGTACAGCACGTTCTTATGGGTGTCGGCTCCGCAGTTGGCGGGCATTTTCACCGACGCGGAAGCGAGTTTAAAGAAGCGCCCCTTATATTGCTGGGTAAAGTCCTGTTGGGCTTGCTCGAATAGGGCCTCAGACTTATTGGCCGCGCTGGAAACCGCGGAGAGTTCGGAATTCACTCCGGTCACCTCGCCTTTAATCTCATCGGGCGCCCCGCAGATATTGCCCACGCCCGAAGCGGAGTTTTTGGTCACCTGATTCACTTTATCCTCGGTGGCGTAGTAGCGGGTCATCGTCTGGTCAAAGCCGCTCGCGACCGCGGTGAGCTCCTGAAAAATTTTCTGGGTGTTTTTGTTTTTGTCGTTCGCGGGAATGCAGGCTTCAATTTGTCCAGTGCTTCCCGGCGCCTCCGCTCGTTGGAGCGCGTTTTGAATGTCTTTGATCTTCTGGATGCAATCATTTCCAGCGGCCACCTGGGCGCTCGCGCCAAACGCGGCCGGCCCGATTAAACACGCAGCGAAAACTAAAGCTTGGCTAAGATATCTCATGTTCCCTTTTCGTCCGATTGAGGGAAATTCTGAATACTACCTGGCAATGGCAACCACCCCACAGGCCGGATTCAAAAATTCATTCGTAATTTCAATGCCTTAAATCAAGAACATCCCCCTCAACTCCTCTCCCCAAAAACCCGATAAGAAATCGGGAGACTCCGCCATGAACGACCTCGAAAAAAAGTTCCTCTCGCTGCTGCAAGCGGCCGTGCAGAACAACTCGAGCGACATCCACCTCGCGACCGGCCAGACGCCCTCAATCCGGGCGGGTGACGGGCTCGTTGCCGTGAGCCTCCCCCCCTTCTCGGCCGAAGAGATGGACGTGCTCTGCAAGTTCATGCTGAGCGATCCCAAGCAGAAAGCGGCCTTCGCGGAATCGCAAGACCTCGACGGCTCTTTCGAAGTAAAGGGCCTCGGCCGATTCCGCTTTAACATGTACCGCTCGGTGGCCGGCCGCTGCGCCGTGCTTCGCGTGATCGCGTCCAAGGTACCCACCCTCGCCGATCTCAAGCTTCCCGAGCAGCTGAAGAAAATCGCCGGCGCCGCGCGCGGCCTGGTGCTCGTAACCGGCGCCACGGGAAGCGGCAAAAGCTCCACCCTCGCCGCGATGATCCATCACATCAATGAATCGGAAGCCCTCCACATCCTCACCGTGGAAGACCCGATCGAATTCCTGCACAGCCAGAAAAAGAGCCGCATCTCCCAGCGCGAGATCGGCCGCGATACGGCGAGCTTCGCCAACGCCCTCAAATCCGCCCTCCGCCAAGACCCCGACGTGATCCTGGTCGGCGAGATGCGCGACATCGAAACCCTCGACATCGCCCTCAAAGCCGCCGAAACCGGCCACCTCGTTTTCTCCACCGTGCACACCTCCGACGCCATGAAGACGATCGGCCGCCTGATTTCCCTCTACCCCGCCGCCGAACAAAACAGCGCCCGGGTGCGCCTCGCCGACAACCTCCACGCCGTGATCTCCCAGCGCCTGATTCCGGTGGCCGGTGGACGCAAAGTGGTGGCCCAGGAAATCATGGTGAACAATCTCGGCATCCAGGAGTGCATCCTGAACGAGAAGAAAACCTGCGAAATCCCCAGCTTCATCGAGAAGGGTAAGGAAGTTTCAGGAATGCAGACCTTCGACCAGCACCTGGGCGACCTCGTGAAGGCCCGCCTAATCGACATGGACACCGCCCTCGCTTACGCCACCAACCCTTCCGACTTCCAGCGCAACTTCTCGTTCGGGGCATCCTCAGGTGTCGACGACTCCACGGCCCATTCTCAGGAAGACGGGCTCGTACTCGAAAGCGCGGAGAGCCCACCTCCGGCGGATCCGATCGCGGAGGCGGCCACGTTCCGTCCCCCGCCGACGCCCGGAAAGCCCGGCCTTACGCCGCTTCCCCCGGCGCTGGGAAAAACGAATACGGCGATTACGAAATCGGGGATCAAGAAACCTGGGGCGGCTTAGGGGGCGCGCCCTAAAATCGCTTCTGATTCGCCTCACGCAACCGCCGGCACAGCGTCTTCAGCAGCGACTTCGTCCAGGTCGGTTTGGAAAAAATCAGCAAATCAAGCGTGCCCAAAGGAATCTCCACCAGCTCGCTGGCTTCCAGCGCCTTCACGTCGGCGTTGCGGGGATCGCCCGTGATGTGAGCCATCTCACCCACAAACTCCCCGGCGAGAACCTGGCCGAGCACCACGACCTGATCGTCTATCTTGCGGGTGGCTTCGAGTCTTCCGGTTTTCACCAGGAAAGCGCTCTCGGCCTTTTCCCCCCCGGACAAAAGCGTATCGCCCCCCTTGAGGATCACGGTGCGGAAGCTGTTGTTTTTGAGATTTTCCGAATTTAGGAAGCCTTTGATGGACGTAACCAGCTCGTCGCGGCTCATCGGCATCGAGAGAAATTTAATCCGGCCTTTGGCCAGGTCTCCCTGCAGCTTGGGTTCGGTGTCGACGATGTCGGAGAGCACCACGATGGGGAGGTTTTGCAGGCCCCGGTCCATATCGATGTTGCGAACCATGTCGTGGAAGGTAACTTTCGAGCCCAACTCCATGCCCGAGACGAGAACGTTGGGCGGCACGTTGCGCACTTTTTTGAGCGCTTCGCTGCCTTCGTTCGCGCTGTAAACTGTGCAGCCCTCGAAAGCGCCCTTGATGATATTCACTACTTCATCGCATAGCGTGCGATCTGCTTCGGCCACCATGAAAACTAGTTTATCCGGCAATGCGCCCCCCCGGGCTCGGGCAAAACTCTCTGAGTTCGGCCACTCCGTTCTCAATAGTTACGTACGTCGAGCTTAGCATCCACGACCCGGGATTCAAATACGCACCCCCGAGCGGAAGGCGGGCCACTCCACGGTGGTGGGTATGCCCGAACACGACTCCGTCGAAGCCTCGCTCTTCGAGCTTGGCCGCTGCGCAGAGAAAGCTGGCGCGCTCTCCGGCGATCCCCCGCTTCCTCCCCATGAACTTCTCAAAAGCGATCCACGAACGGTAAAGCGATGGATGCACCTTCAGGGCAAACCCCGCTAGCCAGGTGGAAAAATCATATAACCTCGGATAGGCGATAAAGAAGGGATCATAGAGATGCCCATGCTCCACCCGGAAGCGGGCCGCGCCGCAGTCCACGTTGAGGAAGGGGGCCAGCTGAACTCCGCCCCAGTCGTTCAGGAAATGTTCGAAGAGGATGTCGTGGTTGCCCACCACGTAGTACACCGAGCGTCCGCGGGCGGCGGCGTTTTTCAAAGCCTGGAGAACCTCCGGGAGGTCCTGGGTCAGGCGAGAGAGCGAAACCTGGGCCACGTCGAAGCCGTCGCCGTTGAGGCAGATATCGTAACCGCTGGAAGAGGCCCAGTGGATGAAGTCCACCGTTTTGCGGCGCACTCCCGAAAAGGGATTGCCGATGTGGAGATCGGAAATCACCACCATGCGCTTGGAGCGGATGCGGGTGATCACGCCGCGTCCTTTTCCAGAAAGGCCCGAAGCTCCTCCAGCCCGCGTTCGTTGGCCTGGCGGATCCGGCGGGAAAGCGACTGCAAGAGCTCAAAAGCGAAGGTGGGATCTCGGCGGATCTTCAGTAAAAATCCACCGGGCTGAATGCACAGTAGGCGCGCGGGCCCCAAAGCCGTCACGGTCGCGGAGCGAGGCAGCGATTCGAGGAGACTCATCTCGCCGAGGAAGTCGCCGCGAGTGAGGTGCGCGAGCTCCACGCCGGCCTTACTCACCACCACCGTGCCCGACTGCACCACGTACATCTCAAAGCTGGCTTCGCCTTCGCGGAAAATAATGTCGCCATCTCCGTATTCCCGGAGGCTGTCAGGAGAAAATGCATCCTTCATGTCTAACTTTTCGGCAAAACACCGATAAAGACTGAGGAGCTGCGAAGCAGCGACACGGCAACAGCATTGCGCCGCGGCAGCACAATGCATGAGGTATTCTGTGGATCGTTCCGGTAAACTAAGAGGGATGAAGCGGGTTCTACTCTGGGCATTCATGCCCTTACTCCTTTTTTCCTGCGCCCACTCCGGGTTAAGAGACCGCCATTTAACCGACCTCAATAAACCCGCCGTTGACGCAAGGGGCCGTACCTGCCGCCCGCTCAGCGACGAAGAACGCCAGCGTGTACTTTCCCTGGCCGACCCCAAGAATTTCCCCGCCACACGCTACCGTAAAGGGCCCAATTGGAGCCGCGGGATCGAAAAAGAGACCGACTGCTCCCATTTTGTCTACGTGATCTATAAGCGCGCCGGCCTGCCCTTTAGCTTTCGCCCTACGGCGGAGCTGGGCAACGCCCGCGAATTCGACATCCTGCCGGAAAACGAGGCGCAGCCCGGCGACCTGATGCTCTTCCGCGGGCACGTGGGGATCGTGGACGAAAAGGGCAAGATCATCAGCGCGCTCAAAACCCGCCGGCGGCGCCGCAAAAGCTCGATTGCCGCCGTAGACCGCCGCTATTTCAAACCCATCCATGGACAGCGCTACGTACTTCGCTACCGCTGCCCGCCCCTCGAAGAAACTTCTCCCGGCCGCAGCACCGCTAGTGTAAAAGACCCCAAATGAGCGAATGCGAACTATGTGGCGCGCCGAAGGCGGTTAAAACCTGCGGCGAGTGTGAGCGAGACGTATGCAAAAACTGCGTGCGCTATCTGGCTAACGATCACCTGCGCTTCCATCCCGCCCCGCCCTCCTGGGCCACGCACGGCGTATTTTGCGCCGACTGTTTCGACACTCTCGTTACCCCCGAGGTAACCAAATACGACGAAGTGATGGAACGCTCCGAGCACGTGAAGGTGATTCACGACACTTTCCACGGCTACATTCCCTGCTTCAAAAAAGCCAAGCGCTCCACCGAAGTAACGAGTGAAGACCTCGGACGCGGCATCGCGATTCAGCGCCTGAAATTTCTCGCCGCCTGGGAAGGCTACGACTCCGTGATCGAGCTCAGCACCACCGGCACGAATGTCGACTATAAGAAATTTCGTCCGCCGGAATAGAGTTCAGATTTTTTGTAGTAGCCAGAGCGGGCTCTCTAGTTTTTCTATTTTCCAGCCGCCGTTACGTGCGATCCATTCCACCGTTTCTTTTTGGTAGAACACTACGTGCGTAGGATCGCGCCGGTACCACCATCGCGGAAACTCCTCGCGAGAGGGCGCGAGTTCACTGCTCACCCCTAGCCAGCCCCCCACTTCGACTAGGCGCGCGAGGGTTTCGAATTCTTTTTTCGGAGAAAAAAAATGTTCCGCGGCTTCGCAGCACAGAACAAAATCATAGCGAAAATTAAGCAGAGCTTGGTGCGAAAAAAAGATCGGATCATAGCTCTCTACACTAAACCCCTGGGGAGATAGGAGCGCTTTCATTCCTTCCGTTGGACCACAGCCAAAATCGAGCCCGCGCGCGCCAGAACGAAGGTGCTCTACTACAGGCTGTGCGGTACGGCTTAAATAAGCCATATATCTAGCATCATCGGTAATATTCTCATGGGTACGATAACGCGATTCTTCC
>Ga0207148_1084_pt1 | contig 21972 bp, 16 predicted proteins | sample Alteio_BWMinHeat_34_FD_153558 | JGI IMG/M metagenome (GOLD analysis project Ga0207148, IMG submission 153558) | Enriched cells from forest soil in Barre Woods Harvard Forest LTER site, Petersham, Massachusetts, United States -... | ecosystem: Environmental > Terrestrial > Soil > Temperate forest >... | reverse complement strand
AGATGCGAATGACTTCCCTGCCGCGCAAACACCAGGCACAGCACGACCGCCAGCGCCCCCAGGACGATGCTCGCTCGCGCCAGCGCCAGCCCCTCCCACTCCGCCTCCCGCATGCCGCAGTAGAGCCCCAGCAGTACCAGCGGCGCGGCCAGGCCCATCCACTCATACCAGTGCCACACCGGCAGGAAGTAGTAGTACCGCGTCAGCACCGCCACATGATGCGCCGCCGACTCCACCGCATTCCGTTGCGAGAACTGCACCCCCGCGCCCAGCAGCAGCGCCCCCGCCGACAACGCTCCCACCCCAGGCCACGACCGCCGCAGCGACGCCTCCACCAGCAGCACAAACCCCGCCCCATAGATCGCCATCAGCGGATGAAACAACCCCACCACCGTCAGACACACCAGCGCGCGCAGCAGCCTTCTATCCAGGCAGGCCACCACCGCCAGCAGCGTCACCGGCGTCGTGATCGACCGGCTGGTCACATAGGGATCCATCAAAAACAGGGACGAACCCGCCACCGGCACCGTCAGGCACAGCGTCACCAGCAGCACTGCGCCCCACTGCGCCTCCCCCCGCACAAAGCACCGCCGCGCCAGCAGCAGGCAGCTATACAGCAGCAGCCACGTGGTTCCCACCTGCATCGCAAGCAGCACTAGGTCCAGCGACAGGTGCAGCGTGCGCACCAGCCACGCCATGACATTCGAAAACACCGACAGCCGAAGGTACGGCTGTATGAACGCCGTGCTCCCCGCATACAACTGTGGATGCAGCCGCAGCTTGATGCCAGTGACATAGATCCCGGCATCCTCGGCATACGGATGATACCCATGGACCAGCAGGGCCAGCAGCGTCAGCCCCAGCAACCGCAGCGAGGGATGCAGCGGCAACGCCCTCCGGGAGCTGGCTTGGACAGCACTGAATCTCTCCGGGGCGGCGACACGAACAGAAGGCAAAGGGAGAGGACCTCGCAGCAGATGACGTTCTTACTTGCGTCCGACACGGGACGTCAACGCCGGACTCGATCCCGCGCACCACGAAACCGGAGCCTGCTTCGATTCTATCGCGCGCCAAGCCCCCGCCGCTCTGCCCTACGCCCCCAGGCAGGCCCTGCGAATCTGCTTCTCGGCACCCCGTAACCCGGTTTGTAACGTAGACTAAGAGCCAAGTTCTATTCGTTCGAAGGAGTCCTGTCTCGATGTTGAATGCGTTCCGCCGGTCGTACGTCCAGGACGTGCTCCCCGCCCTTTCCCTTTCAGCCGTTCTGTTCTTGGGCCTTCTCGGAATTGTTCCGGCGTCCACCGCACACGCTCAAGATTCCTCCTCCGGCCACACCTCCGCGCTCGGCCGTCAGCTCGATCACATCGACCTCGGCATCAACGGCGCTGGCCTCTTCACCAAGGACGTCTCCGGAACCAACTACCTCGGCAACCAGGTCACGCTCAACGCCAGCTCCACGCTGGGCGCTCTGGTCCAGGTCCGCTACATCCGCAAGCCTCTCGTCGGCTTCGAGTTCAACTACGGCTACGCCCGCTACACCGAGAACTTCAACTTCGCCACCACCTCCACCTTCGGGCCACCCGCTGGCCCCTTCCCGGTGCAGACCAAGGCCAACGAGTACACCTTTGGCTACGTCGCCCACCTGCCTCGCTATAACTTCCACGGCATCCAGCCCTTCGTAGCCGTTGGCGCCGGCAGCACTGGCTTCACCCCCACCCCCTACGGTGGCGAAGGTCTGCCCGAGAAGGCGCGTATGACCTACTACTACAGCATCGGTGCCGAGAGCATGGTCGCCAAGCACTTCGGCGTCCGCCTGCAGTTCCGTCAGCTCTTCTACAAGGCGCCCGACTTCGGCCAGAACTACCTCACCATCCAGCAGCAGACCTTCACCTCGGAGCCCACCTTCGGCTTCTTCCTGAAGTACTAGCTGCTGCTCCTTCTCCACTCCGGCCCCGTGCGACCTCGTCGCCGGGGCCTTTCTCTTTGCCTCAGTGGGTCGAGGTGGGCCTCGGAATCAGCTTCGCGAGAGCCGCACGCAGCGCCACCTCGTAGTCCCCCGTGTTGTCCTCAAATACGACCGTGCCCTCCTTGTCGAGTAGCACCACCAGCGGGATAGCCTTTCCTTCGAACGCCCGCAGCGCAAGATCGTTCCGGTCGTGGTAGTTGGTCCACGGGAACTGATGCCATTTCAGGTAAGCAAGCGGAGCATGCGGGTCGTCGTCCTCGTCGATCGAGATCACGGCAAGATCCGATCCGCGATACGCCTCCGTGATCTGCGCCAGCGCCGGCATGGTCTCAAGGCAGGGACCGCACCATGTGGCCCATAGGTCAATCAGCACCGGCCGGCCACGGTAGGAGCTCAGCGTCGTCGTCTTACCTACGGCATCGCTCAGGTGCAACTCCGGTGCGGGATGCGGTTGGAACGTCGCCGCCTTCTTCGCCCGGGACCGCGGCAGGCGGAACTCATCGGGCACGACGTCATCAACCAGTTTGCTATCCGCAGGAGGCGTGAACTGAAAGACGCTGTCCGGCGAAACGGTGTCGAGATCGAACACCGGAAAGCTCTCAGTGATGTCTTCGTGGAAGGGGAGATGAACATCGCCATCCCGGATGTAGCCTGCGTTATGCATAACGATCTTCCGAAAGATATGGATCCGTTTGTCGATCCAGAAGGTACGATCCGAGGCGATCTCGCTCTGCCCCTCGGCATCTCGTTCGGCGTGGACGACGTAACAGGGGATCGCCTGCCCCTCGAGCGAAATCGTCTCGTCCGCCAGCCGCGTCGGGTGGACACTGTCAGCAGCCAGCGGTTCGAGATGCGGGATCGTCTCCCACGCGTCCATAACTTCGTTGTTCCCGCCGAAGTACAGGGAATACCGATAGGGTCCTGTTCCGGCAAGCGGGTGTTGCATATACCGCTTTGCGTCCAACCAGTAGATCCACTCCGTCGTCCCATTCGAAACCTGTGTCCAGGAGCCAAACGCCGAGCGAGTCTCAATGCGAAACCGATTGCCTGTACCCCGAATGACCGTCCGGTACGTCATGCGCCAGTCGCGTTCCAGCGCGTTCGTCCGCATAGACTCCTCGACAACCTCCACGTGGAAGTTGCCAGCCTGTGCGTAGGCGGCCGAGACCTGCTTGAGGAGATCCTGAGCCGTCAGCACATCGGGCTTGGAAGACTGTCCCTGCACGATACCCGGAACCACCACCAGAAGAAGCAGCACAAGACGAAGGCCCACAACCGGCTCCTTGACAGAAAAGTAAGCGTTAGCGTACTTCATCGACGGCATCGACGGCCAAACCTATGTGAAACAGAATCCCCTGCTCCCTCCATGCATCCTCAACGCCCAATTGGACTTCAAACCTCTTAACCTTTCATCTCTCCTCGCGACAGAGAAGCAGGAAGCGTTTATCTTGGATTCACTTCACCCGGCCACAAACCATCCGCGGCTGTCCGCCGGCGTCCAACCCAGGCACTTCACACACACCGAGGGCAAGGCATGGAATTTCACGTTTCCCGGGCGGTTCGGACCAAGTTCGATGCACACGACCTGCTCTTCAGCTACGCAGGCAACGCCATCTTCGTCAACCTCGCCGCCACCCGCGAGTTCGCGCGCAAGTTCAACGATGTCCGCGCCCTCAACGGCGAGACCGGTCCCATCCTGCACTCCGGCGCCCTCTTCGCCATGGGCCTGATCGACGAACTCAGCCACGCCCTGGTCGCCCGCTATCGCAACACCACCGACCCCGCCGTCCTCGCCGACGGCCTCCGCTTCCTCGGCGCCCGCGAGCCCGACCCCTCGGTCATCGAGCATCTCCTCTACGCCTTCACCGACCAGTTCCCCAACACCGCCGTCTTCAACGGCCAGGAGAGCCCCGCCGACTGGCTCGCCGCCACCACCCCGGCCAAGGAGGCACACAGCCTCCAACCCATGCCCAATCGCGAGGCCGCTCTCGAAGAGCTGCTTATGCTCTGGCTCGCCAACCTCAACCCGGCCTTCATCCCCTTCAAAGAGCTCTTCGACGACCGCCCCCTCGCCGCCCAGACCGTCTACAAGCACGTCACCGGCGAGTTCGACGACTACTTCGCCACCCGTCCCCCCATCGCACCACACATCGGCAGCCTGCTCAACGCCCTGCGCGCGCCCATGCTCGCCTCGCCCGACTCCCTCAGCGGCCAGCTCGCCTACATGCGCGATCACTGGGCCGACCTCCTCGGCCCCGAGTTCCTCGATCTGCTCCGCCGCACCCTGCTCGCCCTCGACACCCTGCAGGAGGAGGAGATCGCCATCTGGCGCATCTTCCACCCCGGCGGTCAGCGCCACCACAACCGCCCCCTCGGCTTCGGCGCCGAAGGCTTCGAGGGCGACGAGTTCGTCGGCTTCGCTCCCCAGAAGGCCCAGCCCCTCAACGAGTACGAGGCCTTCAGCCCCGACCAGGCCTGGATGCCCACCGTCGTCCTCATCGCCAAGAGCACCTACGTCTGGCTCGAACAGCTTTCCCGCACCTACCAGCGCCACATCCACCGCCTCGACCAGATCCCCGACGAAGAACTCGCGCTGCTCGCCGACCGCGGCATCAACGCTCTCTGGCTCATCGGCCTCTGGGAGCGCAGCACCGCCTCCCAGACCATCAAGCGCCTCCGCGGCCAGCACGACGCCGTCGCCTCCGCCTACTCGCTCAAGGACTACCGCATCGCCGACGACCTCGGCGGCACCTACGCCTACGAACGCCTCCGCGATCAGGCCTCCCGCCACGGCATCCGCCTCGCCTCCGACATGGTCCCCAACCACATGGGCATCGACTCCAACTGGGTCATGGAGCACCCCGAGTGGTTCCTCTCGCGCCCCGATTCCCCCTTCCCCTCCTACAGCTTCAACGGCCCCGATCTCTCCACCGAGGCTCGCTTCGAGATCAAGATCGAGGACCACTACTACGAGGAGACCGACGCCGCCGTCGTCTTCCAGCTCCGCGAACGCTCCAGCGGCTACACCCAGTTCGTCTATCACGGCAACGACGGCACCACCTTCGCCTGGAACGACACCGCCCAGCTCGACTACTCCAAGGCCTTCGTCCGCGAACAGGTCATCCAGACCATCCTCAACGTCGCTCGCCTCTTCCCCATCATCCGCTTCGACGCCGCCATGACGCTCGCCAAAAAGCACGTCCAGCGCCTCTGGTTCCCCCTCCCCGGCCATGGCGGCGGCATCCCCTCCCGCGCCGAGTTCGCCATGTCCCAGGAGGAGTTCGACGCCCTCATGCCCAACGAGTTCTGGCGCGAGGTCGTCGATCGCGTCGCCGCCGAGGTCCCCGGAACCCTGCTGCTCGCCGAGGCCTTCTGGCTGCTCGAAGGCTACTTCGTCCGCACTCTCGGCATGCACCGCGTCTACAACTCCGCCTTCATGAACATGCTGCGCGACGAGGAGAACGCCAAGTACCGCTCCTACCTCAAGAAGACCATCGAGTTCGACCCCGACATCCTCAAGCGCTACGTCAACTTCATGTCCAACCCCGACGAGCGCACCGCCATCGACCAGTTCGGCACCGGCGACAAGTACTTCGGCACCTGCACCATGCTCGCCACGCTCCCCGGCCTGCCCATGTTCGGCCACGGCCAGATCGAGGCCTTCACCGAAAAGTACGGCATGGAGTACAAACGCGCCCTCTACGAGGAGTGGCCCAACGAGGACCTCGTCGCCCGCCACATGCGCGAGATCGCCCCCCTGCTCAAGAACCGCCACCTCTTCGCCGAAAGCAGCAACTTCGTCCTTTATGACTTCTGGAACGACCACGGCAAGGTCGACGAGAACGTCTTCGCCTACTCCAACCGCGTCGACAATGGCCACGGCCCATCCGACCGCGCCCTCATCCTCTACAACAACGCCTACCAGAGCACCCGCGGCACCATCCACCTCTCCGCCGCCTCCATGGACAAGGGCTCCGGCCAGCTCCACAGCCGCACCCTCAAGGACGCCCTCGCCCTTCCCTCCCAGGGCGACATCTTCCTGGCCTGGCGCGACACCGCCCGCAACCTCGAGTACCTCCGCCGTTCCTCCGACTTCGACTTCAGCGGCTTCACCATTGACCTGCGCGGCTACCAGTACGCCGTCCTGCTCCACTGGCGCGAGCTCCGCCCCTCCGCCGACCTGCCCTGGGATCAGCTCTGCGACCACCTCCAAGGCGCCGGCGTCCCCAACCTCGACGAGGCCCTGGTGAAGCTCCGCCTGCGTCCCCTCCACGACGCCCTGCGCTCCGCCCTCGCCCCCGAGATCGTCGCCTCCTTCCTCGAGATCTCCACCGAACCCGCCACCACACCGACACCAGCGCAGAAGCACCCCGCCCCAGCAGAACCGAGAGCAGCGGCAGAACCGAGCGCATCAGCAGAAGAAGAAAAGGACATCCTCCCGGCCGAAGCCGCACGCAGCACCCCCCTTCGCGACGAAGCGGAGGGATCCCAGTCTTCTGCTCCCAGATCCAATCGCGCCACAACCGCCTCAGCCGATCCGCGCCTGACGCCCTTCCTCACCCGTGCCGAGGCCTTCTTCGAGCAGCTTCGCCTCGCCGCTCCGCCGCCGCCCCAAGGGGCAGTTCCCGCCACTCCCCCAGACCTCGCCGAGCTCGCCGCTGCTCTGCCCCATCTGCCCGCGCTGGAACAGCATCTCCCCGACCGTTGGCCCGCCACCGCCTGTCTCGTCCTGCCCACCACTCGCCGCACGCCGCAGCCCGCTTCCGCTCCCTGGGCAGCAGCCCTCGCCTGGCTTCTGCTCGATCGCCTCGCCTTCGAGCACCGGAGCCTCGGCAGCGTAGGCCTCTTCGACCAGCTCCACCTCCGCTCCGCCCTCGCCGAGGCCTTCACCGCCCTCGACATCCTCGACGAGGACGCCTGGCGCGCCGCCGCTCGCGTCCGCATCCTACTCGCCCACCCTGAGTCCAACGCGCTCGAAACGGACCTCTTCTGGAATGACCCCGACGTGCGCTGGCTCGCCGGCCTCAACGAAAGCCAGGGCATCACCTATCTCAACCAGGAATCCTTCGAGGAGCTCCTCTGGTGGCGCAAACTTCCCATCCTGCTCGCCGCCGCCCAGGCCATCCCGAGCACGCAGGCCACCCTCCTGCGCAAGACGGAGGCCGACATCACCGCCCACACCGCCGCCGCCACTCGCGCCGGCTACGACCTCGCCAAACTCCTCCACCCACCCACGCCACCAGCCACGAGCGAGACCCCAACCAGCCAGCCCACAAGCCCAACAAGCGACAAGCCAGTCGATGCCAACCATTAGCCGCTTCTATGGAATCCTGATTCAGATGTATTTCGCCGATCATGCCCCGCCTCACTTCCACGCTCGCTATGCCGAGTTTGAAGCGGTGATCGACATTCGCACCTTGGAGATCCTGCAAGGACAACTGCCGGCCAGGGCGGTCGGACTGGTGCTCGAATGGGCGCAACAGTATCGTAAGGAGTTGATGGAGGACTGGGAGCTATGCGTACAGAATCAAATACCGAAGACCATCTCTCCTCTGAACTAGAGCCGCCCATCGTCTCCGGCATGCCCTGGCGAGTCACCCAGGTCGAGCCCCTCACGAACTACTGCCTGCGTGTCACCTTTCGCGACGGTCTCACCGGCATCGTCGATCTCGCCCGCCTTATCCACGCCCCCGATGCCGGCATCTTCGCCGCACTCACCGATCCGGCCCGCTTCGCCGAGGTCACCCTCGAGTACGGCGCCGTCACCTGGCCCGGCGGCATCGACCTTGCCCCCGACGCCATGCACCAGGCCCTGCAACAAAGCCCCGTCTGGACTCCCTGATCCCTCAACGCATCGGGTGCCACCCTACCCCCTACCTCTACCCCCGCTGATACCGCCGCAGCACATCCGCCTGCGAGAGCACGCCCTCCAGCGCCCCCCGCATCGCCCGGTTCGAGATTGGCAGCAGCGGCCACCGCCCAAAGTACGGCAGCGCCGCAGACAACGGCTGATCCGGGAACATCAGCGGCGTCCGCTCCTTGCCCAGCCGCTCCTCGATCGCCTGCTTGGCCTCCGGTGCGGTCTGGTCCGCGCCCAGCCCCAGGAACAGCCCCTCCATCTCCGCCCGGCTCGCCGCATACCAGCCGCCGTCCTTGCACTGGATCAGCACCGCCTCCGGATCCTGTATGGCAAACGCCTCCGTCATCGTCCGCCGCGCCTCCCACAGCGTCTCCGAGCCCTTCAGCACCGGCACCGCAATCGGCGCCAGCGCATCCTCGAAGTGCAGCTCGCTCTTCTCCTCGCGCTGCTCCTCCATCGACGGCAGATACAGCCCATCCTGGTGCGTGAACAGCTCAAAGATCGGCACCGGCTGCAGCACCCGCGAGATCAGGTACGCAATCGTATTCGCCAGAATCACGGGCAGAATCACCGAGTAATTCCCGCTCACCTCCAGCACCATGAACACCGAGGTCAAAGGTGCGCGGAGGAATGCCGCGAAGAGAACTCCCATCCCCACCAGCGCATACGATCCCGTCGATCCCGTCAGGTGCGGGAAGTAGTGCTTCTCGAACGACCCCACCGCCGCCCCCAGCATCGCTCCGATAAACAGCGTCGGCGCGAACATCCCGCCCGGCGTCCCACTTGAAAACGACAGCGTCGTCGCGACAATCTTGAACACCGCCAGCAGAACCAGTACATGCAGCACGAACTGCCCATGCATTGCCTGGTCGATCGCCTCATACCCGGCGCCCATCACCTCCGGCAGACCAAAGTAGCCAATCCCACCCACCAGCAGACCCGCCAGCGCCGGCTGCATCAGTTGCGACCACGTCGGCTGATTCCGCAGCCGCGGCCGCAGATACCCCAGCGACTTCGCGAACACCAGCGACGCCGCGCCGCCCACCACGCCGAGCACCGCATACGCCATCAGCTCGCGCGGATCCCGCAGGCTCATCGCCGGAATCCGGAACATCGGCTCCGAACCCCAGAACCACCGCGCCACCACCACGCTCGACACCGCGGCCAGCACAATCGACCCCAGCACCCCCGCGCTCCACTGCCCGATCACCTCTTCAATGACGAACAGAATCGCCGAGATCGGCGCGTTGAACGCCGCCGCCAGACCCGCCGCCGCACCCACCGGCGCAAAGATCCGCAGCTTCTCCCTGCTCAGCCCCAGCTTGCGGCTGATCAGCGACGCCACCCCCGCGCCGATCTGCAGCGACGGATCCTCCGGACCCAGCGAGTGCCCACTCCCGATCGCCAGCGATGCCAGCAGAAACTTCCCGATCATCGTCCGGATCGAGATAAACCCATTGTGGATGTACAGCGCCGCCTTGGTCTGGTTTACCCCCGAGCCGCGCACCTGCGGAAACACATACCGCGTCAGCACCGCGATCCCCAGCCCCGCCACGCACGGCACATAGATCAACCGCGCCTGGTGCGGCCCCGGCGACGAACCCAGCAGCAGCACGCTCAGCCATGCAATCGCCATCCGGAACGACACCACCAGCAGCCCCGAGATCACCCCGATGAAGATCGACAGCAGCAGGAAGACCTGCTCCTCACGCCGCGGTGCCAGCTTCGCCGCATCATCCTCGCGAAGCTCCGCGATCTTCGGTTCCACGCCCATCGCTGTTCCCATCGCTACCGTTGCTCCTCGCGCTGCGCGTTCTGTGCCAGCAGCAGCAGCAGCGCGTCATCGCCGGTCGGTGCGCCGCACAGGCTTGCCGCCGTCGTCTCGCTCTCGTGGATCAGGCTCGTCAACACGTCCTCGTTGTTCTGGTCCGCGGCCAGCGCCTCCCGCGTCGATATGCCCTGCGCCTGCGCCCAGCGCGCATTCAGCGCCTGCACCTCAGCCTGCACCCCAGCCAGTATCGCCTGCTTGCTGCCCTGCGCCACGCACCCATCCCAGCGCCGCTTCGCGATCGCCTTGTCGTCCAACAGCCGCGTAATTCGGTCGCTTGCCCGCCGCGCCGCCGCCGGAGACAGCACCAGTAGCCGCTCCACGTTATGCAGCAGCACCTCCACCCTATCGTCCGGCTCGCCGTCACTCACCCGCACCGCGCGCTCCAGCAGCCCGTGCGCCTTCGCGTAGTCGCCCAACTGATAGGCCATCCGCCCGGCCTTCGCATACGCCTCGGGATTTTCTGGGTCCTGCGCAATCGCCTTCTGGTAATAGAGCAGAGCGTTCGCCGGATCCTTCGCCCGCTCCAGCTCGTCGCCGAACAGAATCTCCAGTCCCGCCCCCGGCGGCGCATTGCTGGCCGCGATCAGCAGCTCCGTCTGGGCCGCCGGCAGGTCGCCCAGCTCGATCAGGTAGTTCGCCAGCTCCAGCCGAACCTCGCGCCGCCGCTCCACCCCATCGCCGTTCCAGCTTCCGAAGATGGACGCCCGGTAGTACCGGATCGCCTCCGTCCGCTCGCTTCTCCGCCGCGCCAGACGCGCCAGTTGCAGGTTGATCACCCCGTCGCCCGGCTGCGCCTCCCACAGATTCAGGAAGTAGTTCGTCGCCTCCTCGGCGTGCCCCGAGCCCCCCAGCGCCTGTGCCAGCAGCATCTGGTACTCGCGCTCATCCGGCGCATACACCAGCGCCGTCCGCAGCGCCGGAACCGCCAGTTCGGGATGCCCCTGCGCCAGCGCCGACCGCCCCCGCGCCGCCCAGCGCACCGACAAATCCGCCCGGTGCGCCGTAAATGAGCGAAACAGCAGCAGCGTCAGCACAAACAGCACCACCGTCGTCAGCGTCAGGAGAAAAAACGTAACGCTATCCCGCAGCAGCAGCCTGCGCCTGCTCGCGATCACACTCGCATCTATCATCTGCTTACGTCCATCTGCACACTTCCCTCAGCCGGCCCGAAACGCGCAAAACCTACCCTCCAGTCTAGAGGTTGTTAAGAGCTTCGATGCAGGCCGTTTGTCGCGATGGAACCATGAGGGGCAAACGAGTCCGAATATCGCTCACAGGATCACTTACACCGCCGTGAACAGCGCCTCGCGCGGATTCTCCGGGTTCAGCACCGCCAGCTCGCGCAGAATCTCCTTCGAGCGCTCGTCCTGCACCTTTGGCACCACGATCTTTACCTCGACGATCTGGTCCCCGCGCTGGCCCTCTCGCGTTGCGCTGATCACGCCCTTCTCGCGCAGCCGCAGCTTCTGCCCCGTCTGCGTTCCCGGCGGAATCTTCAACTGCGTCCGCGCCGCGCCGTCCTTGACCTCGACCGAGTCGATCGTCGGCACCTCGATCTTCGCCCCCAGCGCCGCCTCCGTCACCGTCACCGGCACGGTTACATAAATGTCATCGCCCTGGCGCGTGAACACCGGGTTCGTCCCCGCCTTGATGATCAAATACAGATCCCCCGGAGGTCCGCCCGACATCCCCGCATTGCCCTTGCCCGCCAGCCGAATCCGCTGTCCATCGCGCGTGCCCGGCTTGATGCGGAACTCCAGCGGCTCCCGCTTCGTCACCACGCCGTCGCCATGGCAGGTCGCGCACGCATTCTCCACCCGTCCGGTGCCGTTGCAACGCGGGCACTGGATGTTGAACTTCATCCGCCCGCCCATCTGCGTCACCTGGCCCGAGCCATGGCACTCCGGGCAGCCCACGCTGCCGCCGGTCGTCGACTTGCCCCGGCACGTCGGGCACACCTCCTGCCGCGTGATCTCCAGCCGCGTCACGCCGCCCCGGATCAGCGTCCAGAAGTCCACATTCACCTGGTACTCCAGATCCGTGCCCGGCTCCGGTCCGCGCGCCTTCTGCCCGCTGCCCGAGAACATGCCGCTGAAGATATCCCGGAAGCTGCCACCAAAGCCGCCGCCCGCGCTGCCGCTCTGCGGCTGTCCACCCCGACCCGTCTGGAAGTCCGAGAAGTCGAAGCCGCCAAAGTCGAACGGCACCTCCTGCCCCGCGCCCCGGCCGCCGCCGCCCGCGTACGAGCCATAGCCGCCCCGCGCCGCCGCCTCGGCCGCCGCCGGATCGATGTTGTCCGAGTAGAACCCAAACTGGTCGAAGATCTTCCGCTTCTTCTCGTCGCTCAGCACATCGTTCGCCTCGGAGATCTCCTTGAACCGCTCCTCGGCCTTCTTATCGTTCGGATTCACATCCGGGTGGTACTTCCGCGCCAGCTTGCGAAACGCCTTGCGAATCTCCTCGGCCGTCGCCGTCGGCTTTACCCCGAGTATCCCGTAGTAGTCCTTCTTTGTCGTCGTTGCCATAATCTCTTTGTCGTCTTCCCGTCCGAGACCCCAGATTCTCTGTCTGCGATCCTCTCAGCATAAGCAATGGCGCCGATGCGGGTCATCTCCCAGTCTATCGGCGCCACCCTGCTTCCGTTCCACTCGTACCTTGCTCTACCGCATCACACCAGCCCGGCGCTAGTTCCAGATCGTACTCAAATCGACCGCTTCAATCGAGAACGTCTGGTCCGGCTCCATCGGCCGCATCTGCCGTACAAACTGCTCTGCCTCTGCCTTGGTTTCAAACATCATTCGGTTGTAAAGCTGTCCAGCCCTCACCTGTGTACACTTCCATAGCATCATCTCTGGCATAGCGCTTGGCTCCTGACCATTCGATTTGCGTTCCAGGTAGACCGACTCTGCAGCTCCATCCCACAAGCGAGCGACGCTACATCCAACTCTTCCGCAGCCAAAGGCGCCCGAGCAGCTCCCGCCGCCCATGCCCCAGGCCGCGCCGCGTCACTCTCTGCTTGCCTTAGACGCACTCTACACCCTCCACAGCGTTCCTTTGCCGACAAATCCCAACCCGCATCCATCCGGTCACGCCGGACCCTCCTGGCACCGCGGGCACCAGTACAGCTTCCGCCCCTCCAGCTCCTGCTGCCGGATCTTCGTCCCACACACAAAACACGGCAGCCCGCTTCTCCGGTATACGTAGTGCGCCTCGTCCCGCGCCACCTTCTCTGCAACCGCGCCGCCGTTGCCGCTCGAGCCCTTCTTTGACGCCTTGCTCTTCTCCTTGCTCGACGGCCGATCCTCCGGCCGTGTCGTCACAATCCGCCGATCCACCATACCTGCCCGCAGCAGCAGCGCCGCGTCCTTCCAGATCGTCCGCAGCCGGTCCTCCGGAACCGCCCGGCCCTCCAGAAACGGACTCACCCCGGCCCGGTACAGCAGCTCCGCCCGGTAGATATTGCCCAGTCCCGCGATCACGCCCTGATCCATCAGCAGCGCCGCAATCGACTTCTTGCTCTTCTGGATCTTCGCCAGCGCCCGCTCCGGACTTGCCTCATCAAGCGGATCCGGCCCCAGCCGCTGCTCCAACTCCCGCCACTTCGCCTCCGTGTAGATCGAGCAGTCCGTAGGCCCGCGCAGCTCCACCCACGCAATCCGCTCCGGCTCCAGCGCCCCCGAGCCGTCGTCCTCCGAGTACCGCGCCGGCCGCTTGCTCAGTTTCGGCTCCTCGCCATCCGCCGCCGCCTTCTTCACCGCCGCGCCATTCCACATCCGCAGTCGCAGCGCGCCACGCACCTCCTGCAGCGGCCCCGAGCCCTCCGTGAAGTCCCCCCGCAGCCCCATATGAATATGCAGAATGCGGTCCTCGCCGAAGTCATACCCCAGGTGCTTGCCCACCGCCCGCACCCGCCTGAGCTTGCGCCCATCGATCACATCGACATCGGTAAACCGTCCCTGCGGCCCATCCACGCGCACGGCCTTGCCGCCAAACGCCGCCTCATGCCGCTCCGCCCACCGATGAATCTCATTCCCCTCAGGCATTCCCCCTCCACCCCTGAACCGTAGCTACCCGTTATGGCTAATCAGATCCGCATCAATCTCGTAAAACCAGAAGTCTTTTCTGGACGGCACGCTCGTATTCGCCTTGAGCAGGTTTGCCCCGCTCCGAAACTCTCCGAGCAGCTCGCGCAACCCCAGGACAGGCTCGATCGCAGCACCGTTGCGCGAAGCCATACTTTCGCCGAAGTGGAAGATATACTCCCCGAACTTCCGATCCACATCGGCAATCGCAATCTCGCCGCACTCCAGCTTGCGTCCCAGCTCCGTGAAGAACGCCAGCAGCCTTCCCTCCCCGCGAAACGGTAGAGAAGCCCCACGCTTCGCTACATCCACGAGATCCGATGGACGGCGATGCGTGTGATAGCGAGTCATCGAATTCCATGCGAACTGGCTATAGGCAAAGTCTGTCCTCGCTCGTTTCATCTCCGGAGAAGAAAAATCCGCATACAGATCACTCAGCATCGCCTGTCGTGCCGCGCATGCCTGGAGTGAATCCTCGCGAAGCCAGCGTGCCTGTTGCTCCTCACGGTCCAGAACACGTTGCGCATCATCCCGACGCCATCGCTCTCGCTGCTTCTTCCAGAAATCCAGCCACAGCACACCCGTCGCGACCACAAGCAAGAAGGTGACAACAACCAAAGCCCACGTCGCCCATGTGATCGCATGCTCATCGGTCATCCACTGCGGCAGCAACAAGACAGCGTTCATAGCACCTCAGTCTTCTCGTTCTTAGTTCCAAACGTGCTCCACCGGCATCGGTTCAATCTTCAACACAAGGTCCGGAGCCACGCCCGTCAACTTCTTGGCAAACGCCCGCGCCTGCTCCTCGGAAAAGAACACCTGCTGCTCCTGCAGCTTTCCACCAAACCATTGCTCGCACTTCCAAACAATGTTCGTCATAGCCGAATCCTCTACTCCTATCTAACCCCAACTGCGAAACTTCGCTTCTATCAACTCTTCAGCAGTATCGACATAGTGTTCGCTTTAGATAAGCATTTCTACAAATAGGTGAAGTGTTCATCCTGAGCGGAGCCTCGCAGGGCGGTTTCTGCGAGGCTAAGTCGAAGAGCCTTTCCTGAGCGAAATCGAAGCAATCTGCGGTTTCGCTCTCGGCCGCGACCATGCCTCGCCGCAGCTCCGCACTACCCCAAAGTCTTCTGTTCCCTACACCCTATTCCCTACACCCTGCCTTTACGCCTCTTACGCAGAAAGGCGCTCCATCCAACTCCCGGAGCGCCTTCCTATCCAACAACCGACCTACTGACCCGCGGCCTTACTTCTCCGCGTCGACATACTCAGCGTCGATCACGCCCTCGTCCTTCTTCGGCTCATGCGCGTGAGCCTCACCCGCCGGAGCATTGGCCTCGCCCGCAGCCGCCGGACCCGCCGCCTTGTAGATCGCCTCGGCCAGCTTGTGGCTCGCATTCTGCAGCTTGTCCTTCGCCGCATTCAGCTCCGCCGCCGTAGGCGTTCCCGCCAGCTTCTCCTTGGCCTCGGCCAGGGCAGACTCAACCTCGCCCTTGTCCGACGCCTCGACCTTATCGCCCGACTCCTTCAGCATCTTCTCGATGTTGTAGACCAGCGAGTCCAGACCGTTGCGCGCCTCGATCTCTTCCTTCTTCTCCTTGTCCTCGGACGCGTGCGCCTCGGCATCCTTCGCCATGCGCTCCACCTCGTCCTTGCTCAGACCCGACGAAGACGTGATCGTGATCTTCTGATCCTTGCCCGTGCCGCGATCCTTCGCGGTTACATTCAGAATGCCGTTCGCGTCGATGTCGAAGGTCACCTCGATCTGCGGCACGCCACGCTGCGCCGGCACAATGCCGCTCAGCTTGAACTTGCCCAGCGTGCGGTTGCCGTTCGCCAGCGGCCGCTCGCCCTGCATCACGTGGACCTCAACCTCGGTCTGGTTATCGGCAAAGGTCGAGAACACCTCCGACTTCTTCGTCGGAATCGTCGTGTTGCGCGCGATCATCGGGGTCGCCACGCCACCCGCCGTCTCGATCGACAGCGTCAGCGGAGTCACGTCCAGCAGCAGCAGGTCCTTCACCTCGCCGGCGAGCACGCCCGCCTGCACCGCCGCACCGATCGCAACCACCTCATCCGGGTTCACACCCTTATGCGGCTCCTTGCCGAACAGCTCCTTCACCAGCTTCTGGATCGCCGGCATACGCGTCTGTCCGCCAACCAGCACCACCTCGTCGATCTTCGACGCGTCGATGCCCGCATCCTTCATCGCCTGCTTCGACGGTCCAACCGACCGCTGCAGCAGATCGTCGACCAGAGCCTCCAGCTTCGCGCGGGTCAGGTTGCGCACCAGGTGCTTCGGTCCGCTCGCGTCCGCCGTAATGAACGGCAGGTTGATCTCCGACTCCTGCGCCGTCGACAGCTCGATCTTCGCCTTCTCCGCCGCGTCCTTCAGACGCTGCAGCGCCATCTCGTTGCCCTTGGCGTGCAGATCCAGGCCGGTGTCCGACTTGAACTCCGTGATCAGCCAATCCACGATGCGCTGGTCCAGATTGTCGCCGCCCAGGTGCGTATCGCCATTGGTCGACTTCACCTCGATGACGCCCTCACCCACCTCAAGGATCGAGATATCGAAGGTACCACCGCCGAAGTCATAGACCGCAATCGTCTCGTCCTTCTTCTTGTCGAGACCGTACGCCAGCGCCGCCGCCGTCGGCTCGTTCACAATGCGCTTGACCTCGAGGCCCGCGATCTTGCCCGCATCCTTGGTCGCCTGACGCTGCGCATCGTTGAAGTACGCCGGAACCTTGATGACCGCCTCGGTCACCGAGGTGCCCAGATAGTCCTCCGCCGCCTTCTTCAGCTTCTGCAGGATCATCGCCGAAACCTCCGGCGCCGTGTACTCCTTGCCCTGCGCGCTGACCGCGATGTGGTCGCCCTGCTTCACCACCTTGTAGGGCACCATCTTCATCTCTTCATTCACTTCATCGAAGCGACGCCCCATGAAGCGCTTGATCGAGTAGATCGTGTTCTCCGGATTGGTGATCGCTTGGCGCTTCGCCACCTGGCCCACCAGCCGCTCGCCGCTCTTGGTAAACGCCACAATCGACGGCGTTGTGCGGCCACCCTCTTCATTCGGGATAACCTTCGCCTCGCCGCCTTCCATCACCGCTACGCAGGAGTTGGTCGTTCCCAGGTCAATACCAATAATCTTCGCCATGTGTCTTTGCTCCTAAACCCTCGGCTTTCGCCTGATTCTCAGTTCCCTGACTCCATCATCATCACACTTGAGTCAGTTACTGTCAACCTATCTGATGCGAAATTCATCGCCCGGATACACCCTGACTGCGGCCAATTTCGTCTATGCTGGGCCATGCCGTCGACCGCCGCTTCCGCTGCCGCAAACGCAATGAGCCTTTCTGAGCACCCGGCAACTTCATGCATCGCCCCGGCCCCATCTCCCCTCTAACCCCATGTAACCGAAGGCCCTCGGCCTCCGACTCCCAACCGAAAGCAGACCGCTCCGCATGGCAACCGCCGCCACCACGCCGCCCGATCAGTCCGCTGACGTCACCCGCGGAATCAATCCCTGGCTCATCGCCGCCTCCGTCATGCTCGCCACCTTCATGGAGGTGCTCGACACCGCCATCGCCTCGGTCGCCCTGCCCTACATCGCCGGCTCCCTCTCGGCCTCCAACGACGAGGCCACCTGGGTCCTCACCAGCTACCTCGTCGCCAACGCAATCGTCCTTCCCGCCAGCAACTGGTTCTCCCTCCGCTTCGGACGCAAACGCTTCCTCATGTCCTGCGTCGCCATCTTCACCGTCGCCAGCTTCGCCTGCGGCGCCGCCCCCTCACTCGGCCTCATGCTGCTCGCCCGCGTCATCCAGGGAGCAGGCGGTGGAGCCCTCCAGCCTCTCTCCCAGGCCATCCTGCTCGAGAGCTTCCCCCCCGCCAAGCGTGGCGCCGCCATGGCCGTCTTCGCCTTCGGCGTCGTCGTCGCCCCCGTCCTCGGACCCACCCTCGGCGGCTGGCTCACCGACACCTACTCCTGGCGCTACGCCTTCTATATCAATATCCCCATCGGCATCCTCGCCCTGTTCATGATCAACCGGTTCGTCTTTGACCCGCCCTATATCAAGAACGCCAAGGTGCCCAAGTTCGACAACCTCGGCTTCGGCGCCCTCGTCGTCTGGACCGGTTGCCTGCAGGTCATTCTCGACAAGGGCCAGGAGGACGACTGGTTCGGCGCCCACTGGATCCGCTGGGCCTTCGCCGCCCTCGTCATCAGCTTCGTCTACTTCATCTGGCACTCCTGGCGCGACAAGGACACGCTCGTCGACCTCAAAGTATTCAAAGACCGCAACTTCGCCATCGGCACCGTGCTCATCTTCTTCTTCGGTGTCGGCATCTACTCCACCGTTACCGTCCTCCCGCTCTTCTATCAGGAGCTGCTCGGCTATACCGCCTTCACCGCCGGCCTGGTCGTCGCCCCGCGCGGTCTCGGCGCCGTCTGCGGCATGCCCATCATCGGCTATCTCTCCAACAAGATCGATCCCCGCTACCTGCTCACCTTCGGCTTCCTCACCTTCGGCCTCACCACCCTCTACTTCGGCAACGTCACCCTCGACATCTCCCCCACCACCCTGCTGCTGCCCATCCTCATCACCGGCTTCGGCCTCAGCTTCGTCTTCGTCCCCATCTCCACCGCCGCCTACGGCACCCTCGACAACAAACAGATCGGAAACGCCAGCGGCCTCTTCAACCTCTTCCGCAACGTCGGCGGCTCCATCGGCATCTCCATCGCCTCCACCCTGCTCACCCGCCGCTCCGACGTCCACCAGAACGAGATCCTCAACTCCGTCCCCATCACCGGACAGCAGTTCCAAAACCACCTCGGCGCCCTGCAGAGCTTCCTCTCCAACCCCTACGGCCACGCCAACGCGCTCGCTCCCGCCCAGGCCACCCTCTACCAGCAACTCCAGCGCCAGGCCACCACCTGGTCCTTTGTCGACGTCTTCCGCTGGCTCTCCCTGCTCTGCTTCTTCTGCGTCCCCATCGTCTGGATGCTGCGCAAGGTGAAACCCGGCAAGCCCCCCGCCGGCGCCCACTAATCACTTTTGCCCATTGGCCTTCATCCCACAGAAAGTCTGCTGGCTATTGCCGCTCCGGCTGGTTATCGTCCACCGAATCTGTCATGCTGAACGCAGTGCAGCACAGTCGATGGACACGCTGTTCGCTCACCATGACGGGCGAGGAACATCCCCATGTATCTCGCTGCAAACAAACGTAATTCCCATGTCCGAAAATGCTGTTTTTGTGTCATGGCATCCTCTGCTCAGCTCCGCTACGGTTAGTCGTGTAAGGCAAGATTCACTCTTCCCAGGAGGATTCACCCCATGACCACCGCTACCACCGGCATCGTCGACGGCGTCCGCGTTCCCGACACCAAGCTCGCCCGCGAAATCCAGGAGTTCATCCGCGACACCGAGACCGAGCTGCTCTTCAACCACTCCAGCCGCGTCTACTACTTTGCCGCCCTCGCCGGTAACCAGCGCGGCCTCCACTATGACGCCGAGTTGCTCTACGCCGGCACCATGTTCCACGACCTCGGCCTGATGCCGGATTACTCCAGCCCCAACGATCGCTTCGAGGTCGACGGCGCCAACGCCGCCGCCAAGTTCCTCCGCGAGCGTGGTGTCTCCGAGCAGGATGTCTATAACGTCTGGAGCGGCATCGCCCTGCACACCACCCCGGACATCCCCAAGTACATGCACCCCATCGTCGCCCTGGTCACCGCCGGCGTCGAGATGGACGTCCTCGGCCTCACCCACCATCTCTACCCCGACGAGGTCCGCGAGGCGGTCGTCTCCCTCTACCCCCGCGACGCCAACTTCAAGGAAGACATCATCCAGGCCTTCTACGACGGCATCCACAAGCGGCCCGACACCACCTTCGGCAACGTCAAGGCCGACGTCCTCGCCGACAAGGACCCCAAGTTCACCCGCGGCAACTTCTGCTCGGTCATCCGCAACTCGGCCTGGCGCTAACCCAATACCCCGCTGTCATCCCAATACTCCACTGTCATCCTGAGCGGAGCGCAGCGGAGTCGAAGGACCTGCTTTTCTCCACCCCACCCTCGACGCACAGCCTCATCGTGCGGCAGGGGTGGGGTGAGCCCTTTCCGGGCGCTTCGCCCCCACAAGGTGAAGCCCGGGGTATCGCCGGGTGCCCCATCCTTCGCAGCCTCTCGCGAAGGATGGGAGCAATGAACCAGCTAAGACCAGCTAAGAACCGGGACGAACCGGGTGCCCCATCCTCGACGCACGGCCTCATCGTGTGGCAGGGTGGGATATCGAGGGCAGCGAGACCGTCTTTCTGATCCCTGATCCCTACTCCCTTATCCCTGCCTTTGCTGTCAACCCTCACCCACCCTCCAAATCCCTCACAACCCACACCAAACCAACCACTTCCAGCCCAATAAATACCTGCCGATTCCCTCCACCCCACTCGCTAAAATAGATCTAGGAACAAAAAATCCAGACAGCCCCAGCACCCGAGCCCAAAGCCCAGACCAAGCCATACTTCGTTTGGACTTAAGCCACCCGCTTTCTAGACTTTAGGACTTAAGTACGGGGGAGGGGGGAAGGTACACCGATGCACGCCGGCAAACGCACCCTCCGAGCACCGTACGCCACACGGTTGCGCCACGCCCTAACCGCCCTCGCCCTGCTTCTCCCCGTCGGAGCCCACGCCCAATGGCAGCTCCTCGACCCGCCCACCACCGCCGATCTGCGCGGCATCGACAACGTCGGCGATGGCGTCGCCTGGGCCAGCGGCACGAACGGTACCGTCGTCCGCACCGAGGACGGCGGCTACATGTGGCAGCACTGCTCGACCCCGCCCGGCGCCGAAAAGCTGGACTTCCGCGGCATCCAGGCCTTCGACGAGAACACCGCCATCGTCATGTCCAGCGGCCCCGGCGACCAGTCCCGCCTCTACAAGACCACCGACGGCTGCCAATCCTGGCACCAGGTCTTCGCCAACCCCGACGCCAAGGGCTTCTTCGACTCCCTCCGCCGCGTCACCGCCAAGCAGCTCTACCTCCTCGGCGACCCCGTCGACGGCAAGTTCGCCGTCTTCTACTCCCCCGACGCCGGCAACACCTGGTACATCGCCGATGACCCCGGCCTCGACGCCGACAAGGACGCCGGCGCCTTCGCTGCCAGCAACACCTCCCTGATCGCCACCGGCCCCTTCCTCTACTTCGGCACCGGCGGCGCCCAGTCCCCCCACCTCTACACCACCTTCAGTACCTGCGACGCCGCTAAGTCCACCTGCCCCGTCGCCTGGACCAAGACCGACGTCCCCCTCGCCACCGGCAGCGCCGCGGCTGGCGTCTTCTCGCTCGCCTCGCGCAACCGCGCCAACATGAGCGGCAAGATCACCACCACTCTCATCGCCGTTGGCGGCATCTACGATCACCCCGACGCCGACCAGAAGACCGCCGCCACCTCCATCGACAGCGGCCACACCTGGACTCCAGCCCACACCCCGCCCCACGGCTACCGCAGCGCCGTCGCCTTCGACAGTGACACCCAGACCTGGATCACCGTCGGCCCCAACGGCACCGACATCTCCACCGACGACGGCCGCAACTGGACTCCCCTACACCCCAGCGCCCAGGAGCACGACGCCCCCGACGCCGACAAAAACTGGAACGCCCTCTCGCTTCCCTATGTCGTCGGCCCCCACGGCCGCGTCGGCAAGCTCCGCACCAACGCCCTGCCCACAGCCAAATAAACAAAGGAAATCGCTCTCGGCGCTTGCCGCCGGGAGCGATTCCGCCCTAATCCAGCAACGAAAACGCCTCGGCCGTAGCCGAGGCGTTGTTCTTCGATCCCTCTATTGCTATTGCTGAATACCTACAGACCCACGTTACTGCGGTGTCGTCGACGACGTCCCCGAAGACCCGCTCGACGAGCTCCCCGAACTCGAGCCGGAACCGGACCCACTCGTCGAACCCGACGATCCAAACGCGCTCCCGGTTCCAGAACCCGCTCCCGAACCGCTCCCCGAGGACCCAAATGAGCTGGTCGGTCCCGACGAACCGAACGAGCTCAGCCCCGACGCCGACCCCAGCGAGCTCGCATTCGTGCTCGAGGTCATGCCTCCGCCGAACAGACTCGCCTTCGCGTACAGCTGCTCGATGCGTGGGTCATAGATGAACTCCCACTTCGCGTAGTTGGTCTGCTCGTTCAGCGTGATCAGCGACTTGGCATTCTTC
>Ga0207148_1082_pt1 | contig 22191 bp, 22 predicted proteins | sample Alteio_BWMinHeat_34_FD_153558 | JGI IMG/M metagenome (GOLD analysis project Ga0207148, IMG submission 153558) | Enriched cells from forest soil in Barre Woods Harvard Forest LTER site, Petersham, Massachusetts, United States -... | ecosystem: Environmental > Terrestrial > Soil > Temperate forest >... | reverse complement strand
GAGCCAGAAGACTCGAGAAACGGTATTACGAGGACAGTAGCTACGCGTGGGTGAACCACCAATCGGCGAAACCCAACATTGTCATTCTGGGTAGCAGCACGGCGTTATTCAACTTGAGTTCTCGAGAAGTCTGTTCAAAACTTGACCTGAAGGATGGAGAGGTCATCAATATTGGTGGAAACAAGCGTGGGCCGATCGAAATGTACCACTTCTGGAATACGATAGCTCAGAGCAGTGACAGTGTCAGGATCGTCTTAATGACAGTCGATCCATGGATTGGTTATCAATCCTATGATTGGGTACAGGAATTCCCAACGCTGTACTGGAGCCCCTGGCAGAGGTTGTACGCAGTTGTTGATTCAGGATTCCCACGCTTCGTACTATCTGGAATGATCGTGACTGAAGTATTCAAGAAGAGCGTCCGACAGATACTCCATAGCTCGACACTGAACCTTGATCCTCCGGAGGACTATGGAAGTGAGATAATGCCACTTCATGTGAAGAAGTCCAGTGAGCACGCGCGCGGTTACTTTGGTGAAACAAGCGTCTACCCAGTATCTGAGCTTTACATGTCGAGGATGGCGATGCTCAAACGTTCGGTTGAAAAGCAAGGAGCCAAATTCATCCTTGTTCTTCCTCCTAAGCAAAAGGTATGGTTAGATGAGTTTAAGTCTACATGTCGCGAGCTCGATTCCGATTTTGTCAGTCATTTGAATGCAGTTCTGGGACCAACAAGGGTGATTGGCAGTTTCGCACAGTTTTCTGTCAAAGGAGATTCAGCCCTTTTCATTGACTATGCTCATTTGAGCGCTGAAGGTCAGAGGCGGTTCAGCGATTCAATCGCTGTACATCTTCCTGAAGTACTCGCATCGGAGCCGAAGTATCTGAACTCACTCTCCTCCTACTAAGATGTACCGTCGATTCCTTTCGAAGCTGCTTCTCTTTCTACTGCTCATAGCAGGCTCGATGCAGTTGCTCTTCATTGGTGCCAGAAAATTAGAGAAGCCGTTTTTCGAGGATAGCACGTATGCCTGGGTAAATCACTTGCGTGTACACCCTAAGGTGATCTTGATGGGAAGCAGCACTGTGCTGGTTAATCTAAGCCCGACGATGATTGCCAAGCGGATGGGTCTTGCGGATGGCGAAGTGATCAATCTTGCAGGAGGTTCAAAGAGTGCGATACAGATGTATCACCTGTGGCACGTGATCAAACCAAATCGTGATAGCGTACGCATTGTCATTTTTAGTATCGACCCATGGATTGCATACCAATCCTATTACTGGATCGAAGATTTTTCAACCCTTTATTGGAATCCTGTTCAGCGGCTCTATCCGGCATTCGTTGGGGATTGGCCGAGATATGTGATGACCGGGGCAGTAGCTACTTTCGTCGCCAAGAAGAGCGCACAGCATTCGTTTCGTTCGAAAACCTCGAGCACGCAGGCACCAAAAGATTTCGGGGGTGAGATCCTTGATACGCATCTCAAAAACTATCGTGAGCATGCAAGAGAGTACTTCGGGCCAACAACGCTTTTCCCGATCTCGCAGCTCTATCTCGATCGATTGAGCGAACTCAAAAGGGAAGTCGAAGCGCAAGGCGCGGAGTTCATTCTCTTGCTACCGCCAAAAAAGAACGAGTGGGTAAGTGAGTACCGATCAACGTGCCGCGATATCGATTCGGATTTCGTTGCTCACTTAAATCAAGCTCTCGGTCCAACCAAAGTCATTATGAGTTACGACCTTTTCCACCAACGAGAAGAAGATTCACTGTTCATGGATCAGGTTCACCTGACCGCTAAAGGCCGGCAGCGCTTCAGCGATAGCGTTTCGTCTGTTCTTGCCAATACTTCTCTCATCCTCAAGCAGCCCGTTCGTCCTCTCATCGACTACTAATTTCCTGGTTTCCCTTAAACCAACTCTCACAGAATCGAAGTATATTTACATCGCGATCTATCACGTTTGACCTTCCAAATCATGCCAACACTTAGCGACGACGAAGCCTACAAAGCCGCACGAGAGCAAATGCTCGAGATCAAAGGATTTTACGGCCACCTTGCAGCATATTTACTCGTCAATACTGGACTTATTATCCTGAATTTATTGACGAGTCCTCACGTCATCTGGTTCATATGGCCGCTGTTCGGCTGGGGCTTTGGACTTGCGGCGCACGCGGTCTCGGTTTATTCCAAGGGAAGCTTCATGGGCAAGGCATGGGAGGAACGGAAGACGCGAGAGATCATGGAGCGGGCTCGGGAGAATGCCTAGAATCACTATCTTCATTTTCGGTGCCTTTCTTATTGCTGCCGTGATCTGGTCAAGTCCTGCACAAGCACAGGACGCAATCTCCGGGCATTTCACCGCGCGCTATGATCTCCATGCTGGAGTTGGACTGCCTTCTGGTCTTTCGGTCGGAGCTCGAATATGGACCGGCCGCGATGCCGGGATCGAAGTATCGGCTGGAACGCTGATCTACTCCTGGACCCTGAGTGCGGGGATATACTTTCCTGCCCCTTCATTATTTGCCGACACTCGTCCAAGTTGGACCTTGCTTGGGACGTACTATCGTGGCGGCGATGCAATCTGGTATGGGATCTCTGGCATGTATGGTTTGCTCCAGCTTGGGATCAGCGGAATGCATGCGTATATCAGAGCCGGTGCTTCACTGATGATAAAATCGGCGGCAGGCCCGAACTCGGGTTTCTTATTTTATCCGCTTCCTGCATTCGATGTTGGACTGAGTTGGGGATTTCAGTGAACGACAACGCACGTGGAACGCAGTCCCCGTTGGTGCTCCAAGATTTCTGAATGACTACCCAATTAGATCCGCGACTTCTCGAGAGCCTCGCTTGCCCGCATTGCAAATCCAGACTCGTCTTGTCATCAGACCAATTGCAATGTCAAGGCTGCGGACGTGTCTTCCCAATTGAGCGAGGTGTTCCTCTGCTGATCGAATCCCACACGGATGATCATTTCGATTATCTCCAGCACTATCAGAAGGACGCCGAGATATTCGATTACTTTCAGGAACGACCGAGCGGTACAGCACATGAAGAACGTCGGCTCGCTGAGTACATCTTAGACGAATTGGGCGGCTCGGATTCGATCCTTGATGTTGGCTGCGGCTCTGCCTGGGTTGCAAAACATTTCCAAGGCAGTGGCCGCTTCGTATGTTCACTGGATGCAACGCTGATCAATACAGCAAAGGCAATTGAACGATATCCCAAGAATTACGCGGCAGTTGTAGCCGTCGCGTTTCATTTGCCATTTAGCGATCGAGCCTTTGGCTCGATCATCGCCAGCGAGATCATCGAGCATGTCGTAGACCCAGCAGCATTTGTTGCTGAACTCTTCAGAGTCTTAAAGCCTGGCGGATCGCTCGTGATCACTACGCCTACAAAGAACTCCTTCGATATACACTTTGCATTCACTGCAATCAGAACACTCCGATCAACGCGCACCTTCACTCGTTCGATGAGAAGGTGATGACGTCACTCTACCGCGGTCAGGATCTCTCGCGAGTAGAGTGGAAGACATTCGGCAACAAGGCGCTGCTCCACTTGCGGACACATCCCGTAATGGGGCTGCTCCAGTTCAGGCTTTGGAAGCTTGCCGACGCTTCGGCCAATCAGCTTGTCAACGCCCGAACACATATCCTGGTGAAATACATCAAGGCGATGAACTGAGATTGTCCTTCAGGAGTTATCCCACAGTTGTGTTTGTGTGCCTAAATCCGGAGGAACGATCATGTCAGAAACGAACAAGATCAGTCAGATCGCGGACGAGCTCAGAACGTTGAGCATTCAGGACAAGGCGACAATGAAGTCGATCCTCGATGGACTTCTGTTGGAAGAGAGAAAGAGCCTGGCGTACTCGAATTACACGGAGCTTATGCTCGAACTGCTTGTGACCAGACCTACCTATACAACAGACATTGCGCTACTCGAAACCGAACTGACGCGCAGTCGAGACTAGTTCATCCCTTCTGAAACTGTGCCGCCTTCCATGCCTTGAAGAGCGGTTTGCATTTATTGCGCTGATATTTCCCCGTGCTCGTCACGGGGATATCTTCTCCAAAGATCACAACTTTCGGTGCTTTCGCGAACGGCAATCGTTCACGACAGAATGCAATGACATCTTCCTCCTTCAGCGACGCTCCCGCCACCATCTGAACGTACGCGCCGACTTCTTCGCCGTAAAAATCATTTTCAAATCCGACAGCAATGCCGCACTTTACCTTAGGACATTGTGCGATCACTTCATCGATCTCGAGCGGTGAAATATTTACGCCACCTCGAATGATCAGTTCTTTGAGCCGTCCGGTGATAAAAAAGAATTTCCTTCCGCGCTCGTCAAATTCGTAAAAGCCTTCATCACCGGAGCGAAACCAGCCGTAGCTGAACGTCGTCTCATTTGCCTCGGGATTCTCGTAGTAATTCTTCATCACGTTGACGCCGCGAATGGCAATCTCGCCTTTTTGGGATGGTGCGAGTGCCTCACCATGTTCATCGGCGATCATCATGTCATTCTGAGGCAGTGCAACTCCTATCGAAGGAAATCCGAAATCCCGCATCCAGTGCCGATGCTCGTCACGCGTCAGATTGATCGGCAGAAAACAGGAGTAGCACGTCGTCTCGCTCAAGCCATATCCGTGCACGATCGTGATGCCGAACATTTCCTCGAATTGTTGTGCGAGTTCAACCGTAAGCGGCCCTGCGCCACAAATGATGTGGCGAAGAGGTGATGACTGAGCCCTGAGCGCTGCTAGCTCGACAGGATTAGTTTTGTAATACTCTATCAGGAAAGCAAGCAAGGTCGGGACGACGCTTACCACATGCACTTGCTCCTTGATGATGCGCTCGAAGAAGTGTGCGCTTTGGAATTTCTGATTGAGCACGACACTACCGCCGTAGTACATCGGAGTGACAAGCGTCACAATCGTGCCGTTGACGTGATGGATTGGAAGCACGCACATCATTCGCTGCGCATTCGTCATGCCATGCCATTCCGAGATACCCTTTGCATCGGCAAGCAGGTTCTGCTGCGTCAGTACGACTCCCTTAGGATTCCCCGTTGTGCCGCTGGTGTAGACGATCAGCGCTTCATCTTGCTGAGAGATCGCTGCCTCTGATATGAAGAAGGGATCTGACTGCTCAAGTGCCTGCTCGAACGACTTGGTACCTTCACGAGGCTCATGTTCGCCACAGATAAAAACGCTCTTGAGCGCAGGAGTTTGAGCCGCAATGTTGAGAATCCTTTCCGTATACTCTGCTCGCACAAATGCCAGCTTCGCTTTGCTGTTCTCCAGTATGTAAGCAATGCGGTTGTCATCTTCCGAAAGGCTCACCGGCACGACACACGCGCCCAACAGCCATGCGGCAAAATACTGAATGACGGTGTCAGCATGATTGTGCGAGATCGTTGCAATCCGATCTCCTCGCTTGATCCCCTCGCGTTTCATCAGGTTCGCACATTGCTGCGCGAGCATGAAGAAATCCTTGTAGTTGTACTCGATGCGCGTTCCTTCGAGGTCATAGAAGATGAGGAACGGCTTCGTGTCGTAGTAGCGGCCTTGACGGTAAAGAAGCTCGCCAATATTCTCATATGGGAGATACGCAGCTTCATCATTGTCATGCGAGAGCGTCCGGGCGTGCTGGATCAGAGCGGAAACAGATTCAGAGAGCATCGATTGTGTTTTGGTGAGCGCATCGATTGGTATATGGTGCGTACGCTGCAAAGTTACAGCCTGGTGGCGGATGGCGAAGATACTAGTCCGAACGAACAAGAAGGCGTCCTGAGTGCGTTATAGCCTACAGCATGAGACTTACAACAAAAGAAGTCGATTCCATTAAGACCGCAGTACGGGCCTCGCTGCCTGAGGCAAAGGTGTTCCTGTTTGGATCGCGTACCGATGATTCAAAACGAGGCGGTGACATCGATCTGCTCATCCTGAATTCGACGGAGGTCGAGCGCAAAGTTGTTCGCAGGATCAAGGTAGACCTCATCATGAGCATCGGCGATCAAAAGATCGACATTGTCGCTGAGGTGAATGTTGATGACCCGTTTGTACAATTCGTCTTACCGGACGCCATCGAACTCATATGACAAAAGGAGAAGCATCGCATCAGATCTTGTTACGCCAGCCGCGATTTCGAAAAACTTATTCGCGATGTGATTGAGTTCACTCCAACACTGCTGAGTGCTGCGAAGAAGGCGAGTGTAATTATTCTCTGAGCATCCAGGCCACCCGCTGATCAGAAGGCAGCCTGTCTGCACGTACTCAATGGATCTTATAACTGTTTCGCGTTTCGGCGAATTCGGAGTGAATGCCTTCCGCGAACTCCTCGATCATCCGTTTATTGAACTCTGGGATATCGCTGGGCTTGCGGCTGGTGACGAGCCCATTATCGACGACACATTCTTCGTCGACCCACTCTGCACCGGCATTCTCGAGATCAGTGCGTAGCGAAGGCCATGACGTCACCTGTCGGCCTTCGACAACTCCCGTTTCGATGAGCGTCCAGGGTCCGTGACAGATCGCCGCGATCGGCTTTCCGAAATCGACGAAACTCTGCACGAACTCAACCGCATCTTCAATGATGCGCAGCTTATCCGGATTCATCACGCCGCCCGGAAGCAGCAGCGCATCGTACTCCTCCGGATCGGCATCCGCCAGGTTCACATCGACTTTCATATCGTGACCCCAGTTGTTCATCACCCATGATTTTACCGTTTGCTTATTCGGCGAAACAATTCTTGTCACAGCTCCCGCATCATCGAGTGCCTTCTTCGGTGCTGTGAGTTCTACCTCTTCGAATCCATCCGCAACGAGGATCGCGATCCTCTTACCACTAAGTTCTGCTGCCATGGTCTGTTTGAGAAAAAGTTAAAACGCGACAAGAACATGACAAAGCGTGTGCCTATTGGAATAGATGAGCCCAACTCACATCCACCTGCGTACGCGTACTTTGTATGCGACGTAATCCGCGCCGAATCTTCGCTCGAGATACGCTTCTTCCTTCGCGATAACCTTCGTTCGAATTGCCCGGAGAACAATTGGCAGAAAGAGGATTGCCCAGAGCGTGCTAAAGAATAACGCGCAGCCCAGGTAGATGAAGGTAAGTCCGAGATAGAGTGGATTTCGAGTGCGGCCGAAGATGCCTGTCTGCAGCATTGATGATGCGGGAGCTATGGGTACGAAGCTCGTCTTGAACCGGCGAAATTCTCGCATGCCTGACGCGATGAGTGCGATGCCAATTAATGTCAGGACTGAGCCACCCCCAAATCGCAGCCAATCTGGCGAGTCGATCGTAGGCCAAAAGTAGTTAATAATAATCGCAACAACAAGCGGCCCGACGAACAGGACAGGAGGTGGCAGTTTGACGCCTGGGTTGTCTTCCATGGCTAGCTGAGAAAAGTGATTGTCCAAAAATACGCCCAAAACCCACATTTTGTCCAACTGCGACACGAGCGCGTGAAAACTTTATTCATAATTTCCCCGACCGCCGCGTGGCTCGGGCGTCTCGCCCGAGGCCGAGTGCTTGCGTGTGTGTAAATCCATTATTCATAATTCTCCTTCGCACAGAAAACTAATGACCTTGTTAGGCGATGGATTTTCGCATTCGAGGGAATGACATAGCTGTATCCACTTGGGATTCGCGCGGTCGGTTCTGACTCGCTGTCATTCCCGCGCATGCGGGAATCCACGGGATGCTGAATACAAAGGAATGGCAAAACCAATGTAGCGTGAGATTTAGCTTGCTTTAGAGAGGAACGTCATACAGCGCGGGGTGTCCGAAGGGATGCATGGAAGACCCTCGCGTGGGTCGACAGCCGAAAGGCAATTGGCATTCAAATTTGCAGAAACAAGGGATTACTCTCTTCAACATAAGAAACATAAAACAACGGCATGATGGTTCCCGGCAAAAGCTAAGATTCTTCCCGAATAGCAACATTTCTCCGTATCTTGCGACTCGAAATGCCCCACTGGTCTTACACGGAAAACAGCTCTAGACACTATTAATACAGCCATGAAGCCCATCAATCTCTTGATTCTTTCGATTGCCGTACTTCTTTTCAGTCCAAAATTCGCGAACGGGCAATGGGTTCAAAACGAATTCAGGAGCAATACTGTCTGGTCCCTTGCAGTAATCGGTCCGAATCTGTTTGCAGGAGTCTACAGCGGCGGTGTTAGTCTGTCAACAAACAACGGCGTAAACTGGGCATGGACCAATTCTGGGTTCGACTATGATGTCCGCTGTCTTGCTGTAAGTGGCACAAAACTCATTGCAGGGACATACGGAGACGGCGTTTTTCTTTCGACAAACAACGGCACTAACTGGATTGCAAGCAACACGTTTCTGCCTGGTGTTTTAGCACTTGCGATCAGCGGGACGAACCTTTTTGCAGGGACGATCGATGGCGGCGTTTTTCTCTCGACCAACAACGGCTTAAGCTGGGCTGCGGTCAATACTGGCTTGACGAACAAGAATATTCTATCCCTTGCCGTAAGCGGTACCAATCTCTTCGCCGGGACTGGCGACTACGGCAGACAAACCGGAGATGGTGTTTTTCTCTCAACCAACAATGGCGCAAGCTGGAAGGCAGTCGGCTTCCCTGGCGACATGGTTAATGTCCTTGCGGTGAGTGGCAAGAACATCTTTGCGAGTACTAACTACAATGGCGTTTTTCGATCGACAGATAGCGGATCAAGCTGGACAAAAGCAAACACAGGCATGCGACTTTCTTATCCTACCGTTTTTTCATTTGCCGTCAGCGGTACGAATCTCTTCGCTGGGACTCAAGGCAGTGTTTTTCTTTCGAAGGACAGCGGGACAAGCTGGACGGAGATCAATGCCGGCTTGTTGTATGACGTTGGTGTTGGGTCACTCACGGTGTGCGGTATGAATCTCATTGCAGGAACTGGCGGCTATGGCGTCTGGAGACGTCCGTTATCGGAAATGGTAACATCAAGCGTCTCGCATGACGAACTTCCCGCGACATTCACACTCAATCAGAATTACCCCAACCCCTTCAATCCTTCAACTGATATCAGTTTTGTTTTGGCTTCGCGAGGCATTGTGACACTTGAAGTGTTTGATATGCTTGGGAGGCACATCCAAACTCTTGTGAATCAAGCAAGGGATGCAGGTTCTCAGAGTGCTCGATTCGATGCGGGGAATTTGCCGAGTGGCATTTATACTGTGCGACTGACTGCGAATGGCGGGCGACGGGAGATGAAGATGATCTTGAGCAAATAAGAACAGAAGATTGCAGCAATGAAATTTATTGGCGTCCTCCTCGTCGCGTTTATCGTACTCCTTTCCACACCGAGGTTCGGCATCTGCCAGTGGGTTCAATCCAATGGGACCGTTGGTGGACCTGTTACGTGCTTCGCTGTCAGCGGTACCAATATTTTTGCAGGGATACTCGGCGGCGGCAATGGGGTCTATCTCTCTACCGATAACGGTGTAAGTTGGACGGCTGTGAACACTGGCCTGACGAGCTCCTACGTCAGCACTCTTCTTACGAGCGGGACGAATCTCTTTGCAGGCACAAATGGCGGCGGCGCTTATCGCTCGACCAACAATGGCACAACGTGGACTATGATCGATACAGGTTTGATGAACCCGTATTCGGTCTCCGCCTTTGCGGTGAATGGTGCAAAACTCTTTGCAGGGACTAGTGGCGGCGTTTTTCTCTCCACCGATGACGGCACAAGTTGGACGCCGGTCAATACCGGCTTGCCGAACTCATCGTATATCTTTGCCCTTGCGGCGAGCGGCTCGAATCTCTTTGCAGCGACTGGCAGTGGTGTTTTTCTCTCGACCAACAACGGCACAAACTGGATGGCGGCCTGTGCCGGCATTACGGACACCGTTGTCCGATCTTTTGCTGTGAGCGGGACGAATCTTTTTGCAGCATCTTATTATGGGGGCGTTTTTAGGTCGACCAACAATGGCACGAGCTGGACTGACATCAGGACTGGCTTGGCTGGCGATTCTCTCAGGGTCCTCTCGGTAAGTGATTCAAATCTTTTTGCTGGGACTCACCATCATGGTGTTTTCTTCTCGCGTAACAACGGCACAAGCTGGACTTCTGACAACGCAGGATTAAGGTACACAGATGTTCTCGCCTTTGTAGTGAGTGGCGCAAACCTATTCGCTGGAACTTGGAACGGGGGCGTCTGGCGCAGGCCTCTTTCGGAAATGAGTGTCTCACAAAACGAGCTGCCGACGACATTTACACTCAATCAAAATTACCCCAACCCCTTCAATCCATCAACCGAGATCAGTTTTGTTCTAGCCGAGCGTAGCATGGTCCAACTCGATGTCTTCGATATGCTTGGACGGAAGATTCAAACACTCGTGAATGCCACGATGGATGCAGGTCTGCATAACGCAACTTTCAATGCGGGGAATTTGCCGAGTGGAATTTATACTGCTCAGCTTACAACGAATGGTGGGCAGCGGGGGATGAAGATGATCTTGAGCAAATAAGAACAGGAGATTGTAGCAATGAAATTTATTGGCGTCCTCCTAATCTCGATTACAGTACTGCTTTCCACACCGCAGTTCGGCAACTGCCAATGGGTTCAAACCAATGGACCATCCGGGGGCTCCGTTCTATCTTTTGCGGTGAGCGGCATGAATCTCTTTGCAGGGACTAACGTCGGAGGCGTATTTCTTTCCACCAACAACGGTGCGAGCTGGGCAGCAGTCAATATTGGCTTTCCGTACAAATATCCTCGCATTAGTGCTCTTGCTGCGAGCGGCTCGAATCTCTTTGCTGGGACCAACAAGGGAGGCGTTTTCCTCTCGACCAGCAACGGTGCAAGCTGGAGTGCGGTCAATAACGGCTTGATAAGCACTACTCCAATCGGTGCTCTTGCCGTAAGCGGTATCAACCTCTATGCAGGTACTGACGGCGGAGGCGTTTTCATCTCGACCAACAACGGTGCAAGCTGGAGTGCAGTCAATAACGGCTTGCCGGATGCTCCTGTTACTGCATTTGCGGTAAGCGGCACAGATCTCTTTGCCGGGACCTGGGATCACGGTGTTTTTCTCTCCACTAACAACGGAACAAGCTGGACCGCCGTCAATTCCGGTTTGCCACTCTCTTCAAGTACTCTCAATTCCCTTGCGGCAAGCAACACAAATCTTTATGTAGGGACCACTAGTGGCGTTTTCCTTTCGACCAACAACGGCACAAGCTGGACCGCGATCAATACTGGCTTGACGGACCTCACTGTCTATTCACTTGCAATGAAGGGCACGAATATCTTTGCGGGCACTCACAACGGCGGCGTGTTTCTATCGACGAACGCTGGCGCAAGCTGGACAGTTGTCAATGCTGACTTGACGAACACTTATGTCCAAGCTTTTGCAGTCAGTGGCACGAATCTCTTTGCAGGGACAGGATACGGCGGCGTGTTTCTCTCAACGAGCAACGGTACAAGCTGGACTGCGGCTAGTGTCGGACTGACGAACACTAGTGTCGCTTCACTTGCAGCGAGCGGCACGAATCTCTTTGCCGCTACTAACAAGACTGGTGTTTTTCTTTCGACCGATGCAGGCGGAAGCTGGGCAGCGGTCGATACCGGCTTGACGGACCGTAATGTCTTTGCTGTTGCAGTGAGCGGCCCGAATCTCTTCGTTGGGACTGAAACCCACGGTATTTTTCTCTCGACTAACAACGGCAATAGCTGGGCTACGGCCAATGCCGGTTTGACAAACACAAGTGTCTCTTCACTTGCGGTGAGCGGCTTGAATCTCTTTGCAGGAACTGGCGACGGTGTTTTTCTTTCGACCAACAACGGCGCTAGCTGGACTGCCGCCAAGTTCGGATTGACCGCCTCTACTTCTGTTCGTGCTTTTGCCGTGAGCGGCCAGAATTTGTTTGGAGGGACTGGCGACGGCGGCGTTTTTCTCTCAACCAACAACGGCACAAGTTGGACTCCAGTCAATTCTGGCTTGACGGACCTTAATATCTTAGCTCTTGAGGTAAGCGGGACGAATCTCTTTGCAGGGACTTACAACAGCGGGGTTTTTCTCTCAACGAACGACGGCTTAAGCTGGATGGCGGTCAGTACTGGCTTGCCGATGGCTCCGGTCTATGCTTTTGCATTGAGCGGCACAACGCTTTTTGCTGGGACCGGTTACGGTGTTTTTCTCTCGACCAGCAGCGGCACGAGCTGGATTCCGGTAAATACTAGCTTAACGAACACTGTTGTCGGTGCCCTTGCGGTAAGCAATACGAATCTCTATGCAGGAACGAGAGCTGGCGTTTGGCGCAGGCCTCTCTCGGAAATGAGTGTCTCACAAAACGAGTTGCCGACGACATTCACACTCAATCAGAATTACCCCAACCCCTTCAATCCTTCAACAGAGATCAACTTTATTCTGACTCAGAGCAGCATCGTTCAGCTCGATGTATTCGATATGCTTGGGCGGAAGATTCAAACACTTGCGAATACCACGATGGATGCGGGTCAGCATAACGCAACATTCAATGCGGGGAATTTGCCGAGTGGAATTTATACTGCTCAGCTTACAACGAATGGTGGGCAGTGGGAGATGAAGATGATCTTGAACAAATAGCAAGTGTCTTCGCGAAGCGGTAAATATCGTGTTACCCAAAGTCCTAGGAGGAGGCTGCCTGCCGCAGAACCATGGATTGTTGGAAAGTGAACAGTTGAACTTAGCCGACCGTTAGAGTAGCTTCCAAGGCCTTCCAATGGAGGAACGTCGAAAGCCTGCCAACGTAATTTCCCACACGGCACATATCAATTCAGAGCCATGAAATTTGCTACACTCTTTATCCTCTCCATCGTCATCAGTTTTTTCACGTCAAATCTTGCTAATGCCCAGTGGGTTCAAACGAATACACCTTCGGGTTGTTACGTTCTCTGTATTGCGGAGAGTAGTGCAGGGCTTTTCGCTGGCACTAGAGAGCAGGGAGTTTTCCTCTCGACTGATAACGGCACGAAATGGACATCGGTCAGTACTGGCTTACCACTTCCTCCTACTGTCAGTGCTCTAGCGGTGAGCGGCTCGAAGCTCTTTGCAGGCGCTTACGGCGTTGCAGGAAGCCCTCTTGATGGGGCCCTCGTCTCAAGCAACAACGGTGCAACCTGGTCTCTGATCGATACAGGGTTGACGAGTAATTATGTCTACTCATTCGCGATAAGCGGCGCGAATACATCGACGCCGATACTCTTCGCAGGAACCGCAGAAGCTGGCATCTTTCGTTCGACGGACAACGGTTCACACTGGACTGCGGTCAATACTGGCTTGACGAACCTTACAGTTCAAGCCCTAGTGGTGAGCGACTCGAATGACTCATCTCCGATGCTATTTGCAGGGACCTGGGATGGTGTTTTTCTCTCAACCAACAATGGCACAAGTTGGACTACCTCGAGCACCGGCTTGCCAAGTACCCGTGTCTCTGCTCTAACGATGCGCGGCACGAATGCCTCTTCGACAATGCTCTTTGCCGGGATTTATGGCGCTGGCGTTTTTATCTCGACAAACAAGGGCACAAGCTGGACGGAAGCAAATACGGGTTTGGCAGGGAAGTATGTTGCTGCATTTGCAGTCAATGGTACGAGTCTTTTTGTAGGGACCGATAGTGGCGTTTTTCTCACCACCAACAACGCCACTAACTGGACTCGCGTCAATTCTGGTCTGTTGGCTGTTACTGGCAACCCTGTTGTCAGTGCCCTCGCGATAAGCGGCAAATATCTTTTTGCAGGGATCTTCCCTTTTGGTGTATGGAGACGTCCTCTCTCGGAAATGTCGAGTGTCTCGAATAAAGAGATGTCGACTACATTCAATCTCAATCAGAATTACCCTAACCCCTTCAATCCTTCAACAGAGATCAACTTTACTCTGACTCAGCGCAGCATCGTTCAGCTCGATGTCTTCGATATGCTTGGGCGGAAGATTCAAACACTTGCGAATACCACGATGGACGCGGGTCAGCATAACGCAACTTTCAATGCGGGGAATTTGCCGAGTGGAATTTATACTGCTCAGCTTTCAACGAATGGTGGGCGGCGGGAGATGAAGATGATCTTGAGCAAATAGTGCAGGAAGTGATATGAGTAGGTAGCAGAAAACTATAACGTTAACGGTATAACAATTCTGCGATGATGGTTTTATATTCGTGCAGAGCCCACGCACCGCATCCGCTGCGAAATGGAGCGGGGCGCGCTAACGAAGTCAAAACAAACCCCGTCCTTGGGATACAGGAGGTCAACCCTGCCTGTCGTGCTCTACTGATCAGCCGTTCTGCTCGTCAAAGCCTGAACGGCTATTCGGTTTCTACTGGTGAGTTTCGCTTGCCGAGCCTTTCAAAATGTCATCGTGTCTTCAGCCTCTACTGTATACGACAAAAAACAGAGCAAGCAAAGCCAGTGCACCTATGACAAGAGTATGTATCGTAAAGCTCGAAGAAGATTGAGCAGCAGACTCCAGCGCGTTATTCATCGCGGATACTTGCTCACATTCACTATCCTTTTGTTTGAAGTATTCGTATTCGCGGGCAGACATCGAGTCTAACGATTTATGTTGCAACGACAAAAACATAGGGTCGCTGCAAGCGCTGTTTGTTGTATGCTGCGGGGCATAGCATGAACAAAGTGAGGCAATCGCGAGTAATAGAAGGAGTGTTCGTTTCATTTATGATGGACTTTGTTGTTCTAGGGGCTGCAAAATACGACGATCTTCTTGAAGAGGCGCTCAGAACGCAGAGAGGCTAATCGAACGTTTGATCGAATTGGGACGGCATGGGTTCGCGTTGGCAAGCAACCTTGCAAACTTCTTCTAGCCCCACCGACCCCCTCCTCGCCTCCCCCTTGGGGAGGAACACATTGTGCTTGATTAATATATTTCGGAATGTTCAACATTGAGTATTAGAATGGGGACGAGACTATTTAAATAAAACGATCCTTTAGTTTCTCCCCCTTACCAAGGGGGAGAGTAAGAGGGGGTCGGTGGGGCAAGGATGAAGTATGAAATATGAAGTATGAAGGGGAATTTGCAGCTATGAAACTCATTATCTTCCTTGCTGTCTCGATCGTTGTACTTTTATTCACGCCAAAGTTCTCGAAGGCCCAGTGGATTCAAACTAGCTTGATGAACGCTGATGTCCGGGCGGTAGCAGTGAGTGGCACAAATATCTTTGCCGGAGGCAGCAGCATTTTTCTCTCGACAGACAGTGGCACAAGTTGGACAGCGATGGATACCGGTTTGGTGATTCCTTATCTAGTGTCTTCCTTTGCTGTGAGCGGCGCAAGCACTTCATCGCCAATTCTTTTTGCGGGCGCTCAGAATGGCGTTTATCGTTCAACCAACAGCGGTGGTAACTGGACTGCGGTCAATACCGGATTGATTGATACTAATGTTCATGCGCTAGGGGTGCGCGGGCCGAATCTCTTTGTAGCGGCCGGTGGTGGCGTTTTTCGCTCGACGAACAACGGAATAAGCTGGACGGCGGCAGGCTTGGAGGCCGTCAACGCATTTGCGGGAATTGGTGCCTATCTCTTTGCAGGTGGCGACAGTGTCTTTCTATCGCTCAATGACGGAATGAGTTGGACACCGGCCAGTACAGTTCCTACCAGGCTCTCACGCAATGTTGTCTTTGCATTTGCGGTGAAGGACACGAACTCATCATCGCCGATGCTCTTCGTGGGGACTGGCGATGGCGTTTTCCTCTCTACCAACTATGGCGCAAACTGGACTCCCGCCAGCAATGGCTTAACGAGCACTCCCCTTACCCTTGCCACGAGTGGTACAAACCTCTTTGCCGGAACGGCTGGTGGTGGCGTCTTCCTTTCGACGAACAACGGTTCAAGCTGGACTGCGGTGAATGCGGGCTTGAAGATCTCTGCCTGGGACTATGCCTTCGCTGTTAGCGGCAAAGATCTCTATGTGGGCACCGGTGGCACCGGCGTTTGGAAACGTCCGCTCTCGGAATTGACTTCATCCGGCGTATCAGCGAGCGAAAAACCGGTGACATTCAAACTTGAGCGCAATTATCCCAATCCTTTCAATCCTTCGACTATCATCAGCTTTATTTTGGCTGAGCGCGGGATGGTTCAACTTGATGTGTTCGATATGCTCGGAAGGAAGATTCAAGTATTAGAGCATAGTGTGATGGATGTAGGTCTGCACAGAGTGCAGTTCGATGCTGGGAATTTGGCGAGTGGAATTTATACTGCGCAACTCATTTCGAATAATGCGCGGCGCGAGCTGAAGATGATTCTGAGCAGATGAAGCTTGATTCTTTCATCCGCGGAGCGGCGCAGTACTCGCAGCCCAGTATGGAGCGAAGCGGAATACTGGGTTGGAAACCAAATAGAATATTGAAGCCCTGGAGGGGCGAAGTGATCGCACGGCACCAGAGGCCAAGGTCGAATTCGATCCGAAATATTGTGGCATGAGGATGCTGCTGACCAACACCGCCCTTTCAGGGCTAACTATTTTTTCGAACAGATTACCCAGGGTTGCGCTTCGCTTCACCCTGGGCTGCGGGTACTTCATGCCTTCGGCACTACAATATGCTCCTTCTATACTTGATGTCACGGGAGAGCGATTCCCGCGCCACTTAGGGATGGCGGGACGCCATCCCCACGCGAGGTGTGCGCCATTTGCACTTAAGCCGCCACCATCAGCTTCTCCAATTCCTTCGCGCTCGCTTTTTCGACTTCGGCGTGGAGCGAGTTGCCGTGGGAATCCATGGTGCAGATACCTGTGAAGCCTTCTACTTCGAGGTGCCACATTGCCTCCGGAAGGCCGAATTCTTCGTAATCTACGCCCGTGACTTTCTTGATCGCTTCGGCATAGAACTGTGCTGCACCGCCGATCGCGTTTACATAGATCGCGCCTGATTGCTGCAGGCCATCGAGTGTCCTCTTGCCCATGCCGCCTTTGCCAATCACGACGCGTACGCCTTCCTGTTTGATCACGTCGGCCTGATAGGGTTCTTCGCGTATGGATGTCGTCGGTCCGGCAGCAGTGATCTTCCAACTACCATCTGCTTGCTTCATCACTACTGGACCACAATGATAGAGCACGCCATCCTTCATCGAGACCTTACAGCCTTCTTTTACAACATGCTTATGAAATGCATCGCGACCAGTATGCATTGCGCCATTGATCACCACAATATCGCCAACGCGGATCTTGCGGACTTGCTCTTCGGTGATTGGCATTTGCAAAACAACTTCGTTTCCGGTTAGCGAGAATCCCGCGCCTTCAGCCATCCGCTTGACTTCATCGTTATCTCGATAGAGCCATCCGGTGATCGCGCCTGTCGTGTTGTCCAGCGTCACGCCGAGTCTGCGGAACGCCCAGCAGTTATATGCAACGGAGACGAAGTAGCTTGCGGGCAACCGATCATACACGCCGACCTTCACGCCAAGGCAGGTGATATCGCCGCCAAAGCCCATGGTGCCAATGCCGAGTTTGTTTCCTTCTTCAAGACATTCTTTCTCAAGCTTCGATAGCGTGGCATCGGGGTTTGTATCGTCAACGCGTCGAAAGAGCTGCTCTTTGGCGAGTGTGTAACCCGAGGTCCTATCTCCGCCAACTCCGACTCCGATGAATCCGATGGAACAGCCTTGACCCTGCGCCTGCCAGATGGAGTGAAGAATGCACTTCTTAATGCCATCCAGATCGCGTCCCGCTTTGCCGACATGCTCGAGCGTAGCTGGCAGCGAATATTGTATGTTCTTGTTTTCGCATCCACCGCCTTTGAGTACAAGCTTTGCTTCGATATGGTCTTTCTCCCATTGATCGAAATAGACGACCGGCACACCTGGTCCAAGATTGTTGCCGGAGTTTTTGCCGGTAATGGAGTCAACGGAATTTGGCCGCAGCTTTCCCTGCTTCGTCGCTTCTTCGATCGCCCAAAGAATATCCTTTTTCATTTCGATCTGGTTCGCACCGACCGGACACTTGATCTTGAATGTCGGCATGCCGGTATCCTGGCAGATCGGCGATGTGTTATCGCAGGCCATGTCGATGTTTGTGCCGATAGTAGCCAGCGCGATCGTAGCATTTTTCTCGCGCTCTTTCTGCATTGCGGCCTTCAGGACGCGGCGAACGTCACTCGGGAGATTGGTAGAAGTCTCTGTGATTAGCTTGAGGATTGAATCGCGAAATTGGAGCATGGGCGCTTGTACGGTTTAATGGCGCCGCAAAAACATGGGGTGGAAGGGGAGAGTTCGGTGCCACTCACCACGAGCGACGCGGCGTGAACTACGCGAGCTTATGCTTTGCCGTCACTGAGAATATACAGAAACATGTCAAAGCTGCCGGGCGCGAGGCCCGTGCCTCGTATAGCCGATATGATCTGTCCTCTCGTGTGCGTTGCGTGATTTGCCGTGTGCATCAGCATCTTCCAGAGCGGCATTGACATCGTAGGGCGGTTCGGCATTACGACTGGCTTATCTGCAAATACTGCTTCTTCGGTTAATGAGTCCAGGTACGCCCAAGTCTGTTCGTCGATGGTCTGGAACCGCGCTTTGGCTGCTTCGGGCGTTGCGACATCACTATCCGGAAGTTTAGCCGATGCGCCTTGCTGCACCGTCATGGAGCCGTCGTACCATGAGGTCCATCCCCATTGCGTATTCAGTAAATGATGCAGCGTATCGCGGATCGTCCCGTTGCCGCTGCAGTAAGTCTCCTTGTATGCGACTGGATCCAGTTCACCGAGCTTTTCGATCAAGCGGTTATTAGCCCAGGTGTTGTACCCGTAGAAATTCTTAATTGCGTCGATCATAAATGTAGGGTCGCGGTTCCCGCGACCGATGTATGTTAGGGAAATGAAATGCTCGAAGCAGCCAGGATCTTGTCCAGCTTTCGCTTTCGCGCGCGTTGTTTCATGTAAAATACAGCAATGATGCTGACAGCCAGAATCACCGAAAGGATGGCATGTCTACTCACTGCCCCAAACACCAGAAAAAGAATAAACCCGATTTCCAGCGGGAATGAGCTTAAAATCTCGATTAGCTTGTGCGGGGTCTTCTTTGTTCTCATTTTCCGGGTTGGTGCCAATTGCCTCATGAAGGAATATACGCTTAATTCGCTGTAGGCAAGCCCAATATGTCAATTTTTTGACTATATTGCAGAGTATTGTTCCAGAGCCCCAACCATGAAAAAGTCCCTGTTCATCCCGATCTTTCTCGTGCTAGTTCTCACAGCCAACATTTCGCGGTCACAATCCGGTATGCTTAGCTTCGAGCAGATGCTCGATCTGATGCATCATTCGAAAGTATCCTATGCCATAACCCCGGTGCCGACCGATTCTGTTCTGGACCTGGCGATGAACGTGCTGACCCAACGGCAGCGACGTTACACGGCTGCCCCTAGAGTTTCGGTAGAAAATGGAGTACCGACGATCAGCAACTGGGTTTGGGAAGGATTGTCGCCAGAAGTTGATGCGCAGGCAGCGCAGGATTTCAGCGCTAACAATATTAGCGCCGCACGAGCCGACTATCAGAAGGTCCTCAAAGCGTCTCCCGACTGCTATATCGCAGTTGCGAACCTTGGCTATTGCTTCATGCTTGAGGGAAAAACAGATTCCGCCATCGCCTATTACGACAAGGCGATCGAAATGAGCAAGATCGATTTCCTGCCCTACTATTACAAAGCAGATGCACTCTACAAAGCAAAGCGATATGAAGAAGCGCGCCAGGCAATGATCGATGTGCTGACACTTCGTCCGCGCTACGCAAAGGCACTGCAACAACTGCGCGAAATGCCGAACCTTGGTGTCACCGTGCACGATTCACTCTTTGCGCCAAAAGGTTTTGCGTACAAAGAACCGAACAGAGTTCTCATCGAATGTCCGTCGGACACAATGCTCGAACCCTGGAGGGCTTATGCCATCGGTAAAGCGATCTGGTTGGGTGAACCCGCACATCGTGATTCGCTTACCGGCTCGAGTTCATTGAGCTGGTCGGTGCTGCATGAGGTCGAATGTTTTGGTGCGCTTCTCGAATCGTACGAACATTTAAGGGGCAAACATCCCCCGCTTGCTGACATTGAAAAGATCGAGGCGGTGACCTCTGATAATCTTCTGAATGCATGTACGCTCTATGAGATCGGTTCACGCTTCGATGAAGATATCATGCTGACCGTCGATCCTTCCATCCGAGTCAGTGTGAGGATGTACGTCGAGAAGTATATTTTGCCCAAGAGCTGACGGCGTTCCGAATGTGTAGGGTCGCGGTCCCCGCGAACGTTGTATGCAGTGTGACGGTGCGGTGATTGGTCCCCGCCATGGATTCTGTTGTAAATTCGTGTCGTCAGCAACACCCTAACGGATAGCTTCAGATATGCGTATTCTGGTAATTGAGGATGAGAAAAAGGTAGCTCGCTTCCTCGAGCAGGGACTTCGCGAGGAGAAATACACGGTCGATGTCGCCTATGATGGCGAAGAAGGCCTCGACCGCGCACTTACCGAAGCCTATGACCTCGTCATCACGGATATCATGATGCCAAAAAAATCGGGGATCGAAGTGATCCAGGGGATTCGAGCTGCGCAGCGCACGATGCCAATCCTCTGCCTAACAGCCGCAACAGAGATCAGCCAGAAGGTCGAAGGACTTGATGCAGGCGCAGATGACTACCTGACCAAACCCTTCCTTTTCGAAGAGCTCTCAGCACGCGTGCGCTCGCTCTTGCGCAGAAGCGATATTGAAAAAAAGACACAGCTCGTTTCGCATGATCTTGTGCTCGACACCGTAAGTCATACCGCCCGCCGTCGCAAGCCCGGCACCGAAGAAGAACAGCAGATCCCGCTAACGGTCAAAGAATACGAACTCCTCGAATATTTGATGCGCAACAAAGGCCGCGTCATCTCGCGCTCGATCATTACCCAGCACGTTTGGGGCTATTCCTTCACAATGGGCTCGAACGTGATCGATGTCTACGTCAAGCGCCTCCGAGAAAAGATCGATGCAAACCATGAAGAGAAAGATCGGCTTATTCTTAGCGAGCGTGGTGTGGGGTATGGGATCAAGAGTTGATTGACCACCTTCGCGTACCGAGGATCGCGGTTCCCCTCGACCGCGTGTGCTTTTGCCTCTCTCCACCCAACGTGAATAACAATTCAGCCAATAGACTGGCAATCCACGAATCAATTCTCAACCATAGGGCGTAGTAGTGTGGAGAAAAGCTCTTTCGCCACAATCAGTCAGATAGAAGATCGTGCTTATTTAGGAAACACATATAATGACACTCAAGAATATATTCGCAAACATCAAAGCCAAGCGTTCGAACAAAATGATCGCTCTGGCGACGGCGATCGTGCTCGGCTCTGCGGTTGCTTTCGGTGCGGTTTCGTACGGCCACTCGGGAGATCCGGCGAAGCGTATGGAAAAGAGGATCGAGCACATGAAAAAGAACCTCGGACTCACCGATCAGCAAGCAACACAAATGCGCGCAGTCTTTGATCAGAACAAGGCGAAGCTCATGGCTGACAAGCAGGCGGTCAAGAATGCGACCAATGCAAACAAGGCTACCGCGAAAGCCCAGTTCAAGGCGGATCGGGAGTCTATGATGACGCAAATGCATGCCGTGCTAACTCCAGATCAGCAGAAGAAACTGGACGCATGGAAAGCCAAGCATGGTGACAAGGAGAAACATGGCGACAAAAAGGATTAACGCCTAGATCGCAAGTCTTCGAAGGGTTTCGCGATTCGCGAAGCCCTTCTTCGTTGGTTCTTTAAAATTAGTTTGAATGTTGAAAGGCTGAGTCCAATCCACAATCGTTAGGGTTGACATTCGCAATTCTTTACTAGTGTAACCATGCTTTCCCAGATCTCGAGCAGTATCATCATGGCGTTCCAGTCGCTCGTCGCAAACAAGATGCGGGCGCTATTGACGATGCTCGGAATTGTGATCGGCGTTGCTGCCGTCGTAACAATGACCGCAATCGGTCAGGGCGCACAACAGGATGTTGCTAGCCGCATTAATTCGATGGGGACCAACATGCTGCAGATCGATCCGGGACCCACAATGTCTGCGGGATTATCCTCAGGTTCGGGCGGAAGTATTCGTCTGACGGAAAAAGATGCCGAGGCATTACGGCAATCACCATTTCTGACTGCCATCGCACCTTCGGTGGATACGCGAGCACAAGTCGTATATGGAAATGCGAACTGGCCTACACGCGTCGAAGGCA
>Ga0207148_1081_pt1 | contig 22219 bp, 19 predicted proteins | sample Alteio_BWMinHeat_34_FD_153558 | JGI IMG/M metagenome (GOLD analysis project Ga0207148, IMG submission 153558) | Enriched cells from forest soil in Barre Woods Harvard Forest LTER site, Petersham, Massachusetts, United States -... | ecosystem: Environmental > Terrestrial > Soil > Temperate forest >... | reverse complement strand
CTTTAATGATCAAGCCCCTCAACAATGGTAAATGCGCACGTTTTCTTGAGCTCAAAGCCCAACTTGCCATAGAGAAATCTCCCCATATTACTGGCATGGAGGGCAAATGTCTGGGCGTTTCTCTCAAGCCCATAATGAACAATTTTGTTCATAATCTTTGTCCCAAGGCCTTGCCGTCTGGTATCCTCTACAACACCAATGGAACAGATATAAGCCAATTGACGGTCATCAATAATGACTTGTCCCGTGCCCACAGGACTGCCGTTATGATAGGCAAGGAAAAGGCCGCCCGTTTCCAATTCCAATTGAGGGGAGAAGAAGGCGTAGACTTCATCGTAATCCATACCATTAATACCTGCACATAAATAGCACCATTCCTTCAGGGCAACAGCGCCCTGGACAAGCTCTATTCCGACGACGTCTTCGGAAGATGTAATCGCACTTGCAGCAAGGTGCATTTCCCCCAGCTCAATGTCCAACAGAGGCGTACACTCTGAAGGCAGAGACACTTTCTCATCGCTTATGATACCAAAAGTCTTATCGCCAAAAAAGGATTGGGCGGACTCTACGTGGCTTACTTCAGCAGGATTCAAGCATAAATTGAGATTGGGAACATTGGTAGGAGATTTCAGAAAAACAGCCTCATCGACGTTAGTAATCGCCCACCCAGGCCTATTGCCAACCGCCTCCCAATATTTCAATAAGTTATAATTGATGCCCTCTAACATGAAATTCGTCTCTCTGGCAAAAAGCCGCCGACCTGAGCGTCCCAGAGGGTCTTGTACATGCCCCCTTTGGCAAGAAGAGAAGTGTGCGTCCCATCTTCCACAATCTTCCCCTTATCAAACACAAGAATACGATCCATGCACAGGAGGGTGGAGAGACGATGTGCCACCACAATGGTGGTTTTATCCTGCATCAGCTCCCAGAGCGCATTTTGGATATACTGTTCCGTAATCGAGTCGAGCTGAGAAGTGGCCTCATCCAGCATCAGAATGGGGGCGTTTTTGAGGATCGCACGGGCAATGGCAATGCGCTGACGTTGTCCCCCGGAAAGCTTCACGCCCCGCTCTCCCACAAGGGAATCATATTTTTGGGGCAACTCAGCAATGAACCCATCAGCATGGGCGCGCTTGGCGGCTTCAATGACCTCCGCATCTGTCGCCCCTGTGTAACCATAGCGAATATTCTCCATGAGGGATCGGTGGAAGAGGGAGGGATCCTGGGGAATCATGCCGATACTCGCATGCAGGCTCTCTTGGGTGACTTCCCGGATATCTTGGCCATCAATGCAGATGGTTCCAGAGTTGAGCTCATAGAGCCGCAAAATGAGATTGACAAAGGTGCTCTTTCCACTTCCCGAATACCCCACAAGGCCTACCTTTTGACCCGAGGCAATGGTAATGGATTTCTTCTCAAAGAGCGGAGCCACGCCAGGATAAGAAAACTGAACATGATCAAAGGTGATCTCCCCACGCTTCACCACAAGAGATGTTGCGTTGAGAGCATCTTGGATTTCTGGTTTCACCATGATGGTCCGCAGAGCTTGGGTCGTCCGTCCCCAGAGTTTGGAAAAGCTTGTGAAGTGCTTGGTTAATTCCCAGAGGTAGTGAGAAACGTAGTCGTTGATGGTGATCACCAGGGCAAAGTCACCAATCGTCACTGTCCCGGCTTGTCGTCCTTTAATGAGATAATACAAGCTAAGTCCTTGTAGAAGAGCGTAGGAATATCCATATCCTCCCCAGACCCAGCAATAGCCCTTTTGTAAACGCTGCTCAGCTTGAATGGTCTTTGTTGCCGTATGGTGAAAAGAAGAGAGCTCCTCTGATTTGCGTGCAAACAAACAAATGGAGAGGTGGTTTGTAATTCCATCCACTAAATGACCAAGGCGGACAGAACACAACTCGGACCAGTGTTCTACCCGATGCAACAAACGCTTGGAAGAAATCCAAAAATAAAGGATACAGCCCCCTGCCCAGAGGGACATCAAAATGGCAAATGTCACATTGACGGTCCACAGAAAAGCAATCGCTGTGAGAACAATCAGGAAAACACGCAAAAATTGCTCCAGCACAGTCTTAACAAGATCGGGAATGTTATTCACAAGGTCTCCCACTTTGTTGGCAAGACTCCCTGCAAATTGGTTGTGATAAAAATGAGACCCTTGCTTTAGTAAGGTTTCAAAACTGGCATCAGAAATTTTGAGACGTAAGAGGGGCACCATACGGACATCCACAAAATATTCATGAAACCGAAAGAGCGTCGTATGAAGAATTGTGAGGCCAAAGTAAAGCAGCGCTGGCCCCGCTAAACCTTCAACAACCTGGGAGGCTGGGATGTCAGGGAGACGATTCAGGATCACCTTCATCACATAGGGTCTCAGGGAAAGATCCAAAGCCATACAGACGGACACAAATGTCATGAGCCCAAGGGTAGGTCTGAAGGGTCGTAAAAGCTTAAGAATAAACCCTGCAACCTGTTTATGGGTCATAAGGGAGGAAGTGGTGTGATTGTGTGTCATGTCGATAAAACCTGTAAACGATAAAAGAGTGCCCCCATCAAATAGGATGGCAGGAAAAAAGCAAGCTCGAAAGAAGAGAGAGGTGCGCAAGGGTTTTCAGCAAGCTCCCTGGTTCCCTGATGACCCTAGTATTTACGGGTGTCATGCTGAGGTGAAAGTAGCGTTTCGCTCCCAAAAGTAATTTCTTTACATACAAATGATTTGTAAATTCTCTTAATTTCACCATTATCAAAATTGTCTAGATACATCCTAATAAGATCGTTCTTGCTGTAGGATTCTATTTTTAGCTTCATTTTATTAATATGGTCTTCTGCTGTGCGTGGGGAAATCCCAAGGAGTGCAGCTGTCTCTTTTACTGAATGCCCACTGGAAAGCAAGCTTAGACACTCGATTTCCCTTTTTGAAAATATGATTTTTTTGCCTCTGAATTTGATAGGAAAGCGAGTAGGTAGTATTCTATCTAGAAAACGATCGATACACCCATCGTCAATGGCTTCTATTGTATTTATACTTTTTTTTGTTTTTATGAGGTTACAATCTTCTGCATTTGCTGTAAAATCAAATGCTTTTTCGGCAAAATATAAAGTAAAGACATTAAATATAAAGGAATTTTTTAGATAAAGGTTGATGACATCTTCTTTGTCCCTACTGGTGCCGAAAGCCCAGCCTTCTACATAACCTTCTCTTTTTTTATATATACTATAGGTATTCCATATATTAAAATCATATAAAGCTGAAAGATGTTTACCCGCAGGAGGGCCAGATAATATAAAAGTTTTATCGCCTTCTGAAGAAACAAGTTTCCTTATCCTATGAAAGCAATCATCTTCATTATAAAATTCATTTTCGAAAAAAATTTTCGTCCAGTTTGGGTTTGAGTTTAAATGCAACATTCTCCCATCAGATAAAACTTTTATGTAAGCGAACACAGTAAATCCTAAATTCAAAAAAAGAGGCGAACAAATTAGCTCTATTTTTTTTGAGGTTTCTTCTGCGTATTTCAAGGCATTTAAGTTATGAGAAAAAACTTCTTTCTCCATTATACTTTTCCTAACAGTTGCATTTCATACTTCTCCTGCCGAGACTTTTTCTTAATTAAGATATATGGTGTCCTTATGTGTGTCTTCTTTAGCTTGCTTCCTTTTTCCATAAATAGATATATAAAAAAACCCTAGGTTCCATCCACATTTCGTAAAAATTTAAGAAAAGTGTATAGATAGTGCTCGATCAACGACGAGGAGCACTATCATGAGCAAAGTGTACATTAAGGAAGAAGCGTTTGAACAGATATTATGTACCTTCGAAATGGGCGGCGTGCATATTGCAAAGATCGGGAGAAAACAAGGACTTTTTTGGAGGGCGTTTACTTCATTATGAGGACAGGGGCGCAATGGATAGAACTTCCTGCCCATTATGGCGCGCATAAAAGTGTTCACAAGCGCTTCATGTATTGGGTTAAAAAAGATCTTTGGAATGATGTTCTGGCTTACGTTTCAAAAGATTTTGACGGAGAGTCCTTTATGATTGATGGGAGCGTCATACGAGCCCATGCATGCGCAAGTGGGTATCAAAAAGGAAGCCAAAAACAACAAGCTTTGGGGCGAAGTAAGGGTGGTTTTACAACAAAAATTCATGCAGTTGTTTATGGGTTAGGACTCCCCATCAGGTTTATCTTAATTCCAGGTCAAAGCAGCGAAATAAAGCAGGCGCCAGCATTGATTGAAGGGATTACGAATGCCAACATCCTCGGAGATAAAGCCTTTGATTGTGATGCATTTATTGAGCAAATTGCATCTCAAAATTGCACTCCAGTTATATCGCCAAGAGCAAACAGGATCCTCAAAAGAGAGGTTGATTATACCTTATATAAAGAGAGGCATTTAATCGAATGCTTCTTTTCTAAGATAAGCATTTCAGACGTATTTTTTCTAGGTTTGATAAATTAGCACAAGCTTATATGGGGTTCTTGGCCTTTGCCTCTACCATTATCTGGTTACGTTGAAATGTGAGTGGAACCTAGTTTTTCTTTTTTCAAGAATAATTTTTTAATTTGGGTATCAAAAATCCCAGGACCTTCATAGGTCTGCTATTTAACTCATCCATCGGTTCCTCAATTGTATCTTGAGATATTTGATCAATTCTTGCTCTCTTGGAAAGTTTTCCCGAATCAATCTATTGCCATTCTCTATAGCTCCTTTCTGGTAAGACTTATAAGGATCACAAAAGAATATATCTGATTTAAGGCAGGCCCCCATGTTTTTAGACGCCGCAAAAGCTGTGTCATTATCAAGGGTCAAAGACTCCAGCATATTTATCTTCTTGCTCATCTAATTTACCAATGTTTTCGAAGTTTCTTTAGCTTGTCGATTGGCATTCTTAATTGCTAGCAAGAAGCGCGTTTTCCGTTCCCTAAGGGTGAAAAATTTGTTTTTGTTTTGCGGAAAAGAACACCCCTCCCAGTGTCCAAAAGAAAGTCTCTGATTGATTGTTTCTGATCGCGTATGGATCGATTCCTAATCAAGATGAGCCTTTTGACGCTTACGTTTCAGACGAGGGTAACGAAATTTCCTCTTCTTTCTTAAATACTGATGGAGGTTTAAAGACTTCCCAGAGGGGCTGTAAATATATTGATAAATTGTCTCATGGGAGACGCCCTCCTTCACGCCTTAATCGTCCAGCTATTTGCTCAGGGCTCCAGCCTTCCTCTAACTTTGTAAGAACATATTTTCTCAGCTCCTCATTCTTATCAAGCTTGCAAGCTTTATAACGACGACGAGAAAGATACTGTTGGCAGGCCAAGTCTGGACGGCACCCTAACTTTAGTTGGCAGTGTAATCTGAGTTTCCCCACCTCGGCCGCCCACCTTTCACCAAGCACATGTCCATATACCGTATTTTTTACGGATATACGTAACGCACTAAATTTGAAATGATTCCCCGCATGAACACTATCTCAGCTTTTTCCCGACGTAAGGTTCATTTTTGCAATGAAGAAAGTGACAACAGAGAAAATGAATATAAATATATATAAAGAAATAGAAAAGTCAAAACAGGCTCTTAATAAAGAATTGCGGTTGATTGCCTCGGCGAATTATGCATCTCCAGCCGTAATTGAAGCGATAGGTGGGGAATCGACCAATATATTTGCTGAGGGCAGCGTAAGTTACCGTTATGTTGGTGGTTCGGATTCATATGACAATATTGAAAATTTTGCTATAGAAAGAGCCAAGCATATATTCGATGCTGAATACGCAAACGTACAGCTGCTTTCTGGCTCACTAGCAAACTACGCCGTATATTTTGCGTTGTTAGAACCAGGCGATACGGTTTTGTCTATGGATTTAACCTCTGGGGGGCACCTTTCTCACGGGGCGAGTTTTAATATAAGTGGAAAATTATACTCATTTGTTCATTATGGAACTGATGCTGCAGGTGATATTGATTATGAACAGATAGAAAATCTAGCCAGAACACATAGACCAAAAATGATTATTGCCGGATCATCATCTTATCCAAGGATAATAGATATACAGCACCTAAAAAATATTGCTGATAAATATGGATCATATTTACATTTTGACGCCGCTCATTATGTTGGATTAATCGCTGCTGGTTTTTATCCAAATCCCTTGCAACAAGGGGCTGACACCATGTCTTTTTCAACGTACAAAACCTTACGCGGGCCAAGGGGAGGATGCGTTTTATCTCAGGCATCATTAGCAAAGAAAATTGAGCGCACTGTATTCCCTGGACTACAATCTGGGCCGAATGAAGCGTCTATACTTGGGATTGCCGTTGCCCTAGAAGAAGCCGGCCAGTCTGAATTCAAAAATTACATCTCTAATACTATTAAAAATTCAAAAACTATGGCATCTGCATTACATCAACTTGGTTATAAGGTTGTTACTTCTGGCACTGATACCCACTTAGTGCTTGTAGATTTGCCTAATTCTAAAAATGATGTGTCACATCTAACCGGAGCAGATGTTGAAGATAAATGTCGTAACAGCAACATAACACTAAATAGAAATCTGATTCCTAATGATAGGCGTACAGCTAAATTAGCCTCCGGATTTAGGATTGGCATGCAGGCTATGACTAGTAGAAATATACCAGCCGATCAGGTAATTAAAATCGCCGAATTTATTGACAGATCTATAAAAATTTCTACTGAGCAGCGGCATGAACGAAGTGAATTAACCCAAGAAATCGAATATATGTGTCTTAACTTTCCAATAATATAGAGGTTTATATGAAAAAATTTGGATACAACGTTGACAAAACTTTACTGTTCTACGACGTAGATGTTAGCAATTTGTTTACTGAATCAATGAAATACGACTTATTAAAAGCTATTAGGGAGTCAGTGCAAACTAGATTTATGACTTTCCATCACGATACGTGCCGGGAAAATGAGGATGTGAAAAGTATACCTGCTATTTATTGTTCTGGATTATCTCTATCTAAGAAAATTGAATGGCTTGAAAATTTCTATAAAAACCAGATTACTAAAGTAGTAAGCACAACTCTAGATAGAGAGGTAAAGCCTGTAAATGACATTGGTCGTGCAATCACAGTTCAGGTGCTTGGGCATGGCATGCGTATTGAGTGTCATATTGATACTTATCCTACTGCAGCAAATCTATATCTTAAGACCGCTCCTCGTGGTGGGGAATTAGCAATTTCTCCAGAACGAAATACTAAGGGTTATCAAAACATCTTGAATGAAGCTGAGACGCTAGTACCCCTAACAGAAATGACCTTAGGCATCGTCCATTTAAATAATAACGCACATACTGTAACTTATTGTTGGGATAATGTGAATGAAGAAGTTCCACTTCTTGCTCTTCCAAACTTAGATGATAAAAATTTCTGGGCAGGTGCTCGTATTGCATTAAACTTCAATTTTGATGATCCATTGTTTGCAGAGTCAATGCCTTCATCTGAAGAGCGAATTAGTATTTACAATCACATCCATGGAGGAAGTAGCAAAGTTAATTAAAGAAGCTAAAAAATACCCGTTATGGGAGAATTCAGGAGGAAAAAAGCTATAATGTTTGCTAAAATTTTGATGTCATTTATCGTCGTGCTATCTTTTTTAGTCGCGCCTACCTGTAGCTACGCATCTTATGGGAGGTCAGGATATGCGCATCTGGAAATACTAGGCGAAGACATGTATGACAATGAAGAGATAAGAGTGCAGGTACGCCGGCATAATGCACGTATCGTACGAGAGAGGATAGAAATGGCGAATAATTTTTGGAAATCTTTCTCGCACATAAAAAATATTTTCTTACGCATGATACCCTGCTTTAGAGAGGATATCCAGCCTGATCACGAGTTGGTGGATATAGAACTTTCATAACCATGATATAGGTTTATTGCGCCGTTGGGGATGCTGAAAGAGGAGAAAAATACCTGGTGGTATCAAGGCCTTTTTGAGTTATGCCCAAAAGTTGTGATGGAGGGGATCAGACGGCCATCCTTTTCTCCAAGAGGGGCTGAGCGATTCCATTGACGAAATCAACGCCCGGGAGTGTTCGGTCAACTGTGTCAGCGGTTAAACCCAGCGCCTAATTGGAGCCTTCCTTCAAAATATATATCAAGATGAGAAATCGTCAACGCCCAATTTTGCAAAGGTGTCGTCCATTTCTCAGCGATTTTCTGACAAAGCGCAATAAATTTTTGAAAGCCTCTCTATTCTGCTTCTGTCTTGGCAAGAGTTTTTCTGCATATTCTTCCTCCCGCATGCTGAGCCCTAGATGTCAGCCCCTAGAGGAGTCAGTCTCTTGTTTTTTCAATTAAGAAAAAGTAGAATTTCTTCATGTTTAAGATTCCTAATTTTTTCGAGTAATCGTTGCTCGGCCTGAGGAAACGCCTTTAGTGAGTCGACCTATGAACACATCCAATCTGATTGAATATTCAGGAAGTTGCCATTGTGGCGCAATTAAATTCACAGTCCGAGCTCCCGCAAAATTATCAGTCGTTGAGTGCAACTGCTCAATTTGTTATGCCTCAGGTTTTTTACATCTCCATATTAAAAATGAAAACTTTTCCCTCTTAAGCGGAGCAAAGAAATTAGTTGCCTATCGATTTAATACAAAGAAAGCATGTCATACATTTTGTAAAACATGTGGAGTTAAGCCATTCTATAGGCCAAGATCTCATCCCAATGATTACAGCATAAATGTTAGATGTCTTGATATCCCGAGCGCTGGGACGATGAGCATAACCCCGTTTGATGGCAAAAATTGGGAAGAAAACATTTCAACCTTTCCAGAACAACCAGTTGGACAACCAACTCCGTAAGATATCTGAGATAGAACCGCTTTAGTACGCTTCTACTTTTTCAATCAAATTCGTATCCTTACACGTCAAACGGAGAATGATAACACCAAAAAAACATATTAGTATGAGTACAATTGCCAAAAAATTTGGAGAAATAAGCTCAAAAATAGAAACGACATAGCTAATAATCAAAGTCAGTATAATCTGAAGAAACCCAAATACTGATCCTACAGCACCGATATCCTCATTAAATTTAGAATACGCTGCAGAAATAGCATTTGCAAATATGAATCCAGTTCCAATCGCCATAAAAACAGAAGGTAATAAAATGCCTATCAATGTGATTGTATTAAAATTTAACACAATCAACATTGCACTCGCAGCACCAATAAATATAAACCCAATATTGATCATTTTGTTTATGCCACATCGTTCCACAAAGCGACTATTTACAGAAGCACCCACAAATTCTCCCAGAGAAATTATTGTGATCATCATTCCATAATAAGCAGGAGAATATCCTAAATTATCTTGGATAAAGAACGGATTATAAGATGAATACATTATAATAACTGCGAGAGCGATACTCGTTAAGCTCGTATAAGAGAGGAAGCCTCTTGTTTTTAAAATATTCTTATAGGAATTAAGAATATATTTTAATTTAAGATCAAGTTTTTTTTTGTTGTTTGTCTCAGGGAGCTTTCTATATATAACATATAAAGACACAGCTCCATAAAGTATCATAAACAAAAAGACCCCTTTATAACCATAGAAATTTTGTATTACACCGCCGATCACGGGAGCAAGTGACAATCCAGAAATAATAATAGCGCTTACGTAGGAAGTGTTCTTCGCCATACGCGCACCTTCAAAACAATCTCTTAAAATAACCCTAGAAAGGAGCGCACATGCTCCTACACCCGCTCCTTGAATTAATCGACCAAATATTAACACATTAATATTTATGGAAAAAAGACATATTGCACCTCCCAAAAGATAAATGAGTATGCCGATTATTACAATAGGCTTGCGTCCATAATAATCAGACAACGGCCCATAAAATATTTGCGAGCCTCCATAACCCAAAAGATAGAATGAAATGCTTAGCTGTATTATAGAAATGTGCACACTAAATATTTTAGTCATTGACGGCAAAGATGGAAAAATAATGTCCAATGAGACAAAACCCATTAATGACATGAGGGATATTATTGCTAGCAGAGAAAGCTCATTTTTTTTATGCATAATATTCAACTGCGAATTCCTAATTTTCTTTGCTCAGCGGTTGAATGGTATATATTTCTCCTCTTTTTTCCATACTGCGTATCAATGAATAGTCACTCAGGATTTCATCCATGCTATCACCTACTAAATATACTAGCCCAAGAGCAGAGCCCGAATCGATTGTTTGCTGAATATGGCCCCCTGATTTCATGTAAACGTCAATGCCATGGAAAGTTTTTAAATGTTTTAATTGATCAAAACACCATTCTTTGAGAATGCCCTCTTTTTCTTGAGAGGAAATGAGCTGAACCATAGCGGGATATTTCATAATTTTCGGCCTTGGAGCTTGCAAATTCTTTATAAAGCTATCCGTCTTTAAATAGGCTTCAGCTGTTAATAAAATAGCATTCGTACCATAAGCCTTTGTAATTAAAGCAAGCTCCATAGCTCCCATAAATCGCGCTGCTGCCTCAACCAAAACTGGTGTTCCATCAGATTGAACAAATATCTCTAAGTGAGACGGGCCGTAGCTAATCTTCAGAACTCTTAAAACCTCTTTCGCGTATTCAAACAAAATAGAAAAATGTTCATTATCTTCTGTTAGCAGAGTTTCAAGATCATAGACTTTAGAATGCTTGCTGATTTGTTTGTCAGTTTTCCATATTTCTGAAAGGCAATGCTTACCTTCATAGCTAACCATATTAACGCAATATTCTTGCCCCTCAATATATTCTTGCACCAAAATTTCATGATTAATGTTTCCAAAAACATCTTTTGATTGATACAATGACTTAAAGGCTCTTTCTATATCAGATTCGCTATGGCAAATGTGGAATCCATTGGTGCCAGAACTTAAAAGTGGCTTGAGGACCACAGGATTGATTTTATTTTCTCTGACCCACTTATAAACCTCTTCAATACTTTGTGTTTTTATTTGCCTAATATGGTTAAGAGAATTTGATTTTAATGTTTCTGTCATCTCATACTTATTACGCCTTGATGTAGAGCTATTCACATCATTGCCAGGCACATTAAACTTGTTAGCAAGATAATCACTTAGCAGAACACCAGACTCAGCGCCTGTAATGACACATTTTATTTCATATTTGCGTTCTAAAATCTGGTGATGCAGTGACTCTGGGGTTTTATCACAAACAAAATTATCAATAAAATCACATGGTCTAAAAGATCTCTGCAAAACTTCAGGAATAAAACTATTACTTTGAATATGAACACAGGGATATCCATATGCATTAATAACTCCCGCCAATTTATTTGCAGTTGAATACGCATCAACAATTAAACAAACTTCTTTTCTTATGTTCATAGTGACAATCCTTAATTGTTTATTTTTCACTTAAGCTTTAAAAACCTTCTTCATTTTTCCAATAAACAGCTCAACCTACAACATGTTAAAAAATATTTACCTAATACTATTTAAATTTATAGTTACTTACTCAAATGACATCCAGCTTTTAACTGGTTAAAGAACTTAATTCTCTCTCTTTCATGTAATATAAATACATGTCTTTTGTTTTTTCTATCAATGAAGTATTTTTACTTTTATTAACAATTTCAAAGAGAAAAGTAAATACATCATTTGCGCTCACTTCTTTAGTGAAATGTAATTTTATTAAAATAGTAAAAATATCATTAAAGTTGTAATTATTTATTATTGAAGCAAACGATTCGATCGTTTTGTTTGTTTCTTCAGTAATTTTTTCCCGCTGAATGGTATTTTGCAGGGGGATACCTTGAGCTTCTAGAGAAAATTTGGTTATCGATTCTATAGGCTGCAAACTGTCAAAATCTAAAACGAGATGCAATCTATCTTGATTAGAAAAGGAAGCAGCACTATGCGCACGGGATGCGTTAATATACCAAACCTCCCCTACCTTCATCTGATAAACTGTGCTTTCCTCTGAATTAAAACACTGTTCGTCAGTTTGCAGAGGGATATGAAATCGATAAAATTCTCGCTCTGTCTCAAGAAAATCTACGTGAGGAATAAGCACGCTATTATACTTAATATTCAATATTCTTGCCAGTTTTAATTCGTCGATGTTAAAATTTTTCTCCACAAAACTGCATATATAAGAAAGCTGTTTAGCATAAGGAGTTTTTTTAGAACAGCCATCATAATGGGAGACTAAAGTCTCATCAGATAAGCCTGATTTATTCCATAAAGCACAACTTCCTAACGTTCCTGAGATAAACTCAGAATATGTTGCGTTAAACTGAAAATTTAAAGCTTTCTTCAAATCTTTTTGCAAGAGGAGTGGATCAATATCGAGCGTGCCTATCTTTCTTGTAGTAAGAATTTTATTTTTTATCATTTTTTATGTCTCTCTAATTTTATATTTTATTAGTTGTTTATCTTTAGACGCTCAACAATTTTACAATTCTGCAAATGAGAATGGAATATTTCATCTATATCGTCAGTATTGCTATATGTGTACCACACAGCATCAGGATAAATGACTAAGACTGGCCCTTCTCTACATCGACCCAAACACCCTGTGTAAGTTACACGCGCTTGTAAGGCAGAGATTTTGCTTAGTTTTTTTGCATAATCGTACACCTCTTTGGCGCTTTCCGTGCCGCAACACTTTTTATTCTCGCGCTGATTGATACAGAAAAAAATGTAACGATTTTTACAAGACATTTTTCACCTCAATTTTATCTAACTTTTTTAAATACATTAACATTGTTAAGGAAAAAACAAGATAAACAAGCAATATAGAAAAAGAAATTTGGTAGTTATAAACAGAGAAAACTCCTCTGGAATTAAAAACTTGCCCTCGACAGCAACAATCGAGAATAAATCCTACTAAGGGCTCTGATATCCCACTTAAAAGAGCTTCAAAAGAATTAAGAAAAGCAATTGCCGTAGCAATTAATGCAGGATGGTTTAATTCCTTAACAATACTAAACCCTACCATAAAACTACTTGTGCTAAATCCAAAAATACAAAACAAAACCCTCAGCCAATAAATATTCAACGAACCACTGAAAAAAACAATAAAAAACAAAGAAACCCCAGAAAATAAATTAAGGAAGATCAGCAAATTATATGGCCTAGAAAAATAGGTGGAAAGCTGCCCTATTAAGGGGGCCCCCACCATAAAACCAATAAGCACAAATGATATTTCTTTCGCAGCTCCTGTTGGAGATAAATTATATGCTTCTGCGATAAACGGGACACCCCAGAGACTGACTAAGATATTCAATGGGGTAAATGCAAAACCGCAGTACAGCGAAACCAACCAATTTTTTCGATTTTTAATAACGTTCCCTAAACCAGAAAAAATAGAATTTATTTGAAAAAATGATTCTCTTGCTTCAATATTATTTCTTTGAAAGAACGTCCAAACTGCACATGACAAACATATACCTAACAAACTACTGTAGATAAGGGTTGTTCTCCAGCCGAGCTGCAAAACTGCGAGAGACAAAGGAGCCCCTCCGCACATTGCTCCTAACATAGCGGCGCTTGCCATGACACCTGCTAATAGAGGAAAACGCCTTGCAGGAAATAATAAGGAAGCCATCTTTAAATAGCTAACAGTTGCAAAAGCTGCTCCACACCCCATAATTATTCGCGCTAAATTAGCAACAAAGAAAGAGTCTGTTTGTGAAAAAATAAGCAAACCTAATGCAGATACAAAAATTGCCCCACTCGTCAAATTACGAACACTAAAATTATCAATCAAAACACCTGAAAATATTTGCATAATGACATATGCATAAAAAAAGAAAGCTGATAAAAAGCCTAATTCTGTACCACCAATTTTAAAGGCACCCATAAGATCAACGATCATAATGCTTGGATATACCTGTAAGAGGTATTTGTAGAACAAAAACGACGCGCTTAGGCTTATGAGCAGCAAGGGATAAAATGCCAACTCCAAGCCCTGCTTTTGAAGCTTTAAATAAAAATTAACATCAATGTATTTGTTCATACCTATATTTCTTTCATAATTTTTTATTTGTATGTCTTTTTGTCTATAAATCACCACTCTATTTATTAGGGTTTTTAGGGAGAGAGTGTAAGATGTGAGCAAATTCATCAAAAACACCAGCCCATAGGTCAATATACCATTGAGACAGCTTTATGATTTGATGCTTCTCTTCGGGTGTTTGCGCAATGAGCATCATTCCATACTCTTCGTCTTTAACTTGTTGGTTATGAACAACTTCTGCTGTTATATGGGAATAAATCCAATTAAGATCGCTCCTCTCTGAAAAAAGCTTTTGGCCATTTTTCTCAACTGCATAAAATAAAGGGCGAAATGCTAAAACAATATCAAGAGCGATAGCCTCAACTACACGCAATTGAACGGCGAAACCCAAAGGATCTTTACAAAGCTGTGCCATACCCTCTGTAAGTTTTTTCGCTGCAGGCAATACGATTTCTGTGTTCGTTAGATTGATGCCACATGCGTTTTGGAGAGGTTTAAGAATTGCACTTTCCCACCAGAGATAATGAATCCCCCCTGGCCCTTCAGGGGCTTGTTCCTTAAAAAGGTGGAAAACATTATTGAGATCATCTGAAATCACTGCAACACTCGTTTGAAGCACTTTTAGAAAATTTTCGTTAGGCGAATGAGCCGCGCCAATTTTTTTTGCAAAATCTCCAATTCCTACCAGCGTTGTAAACATAAATGCTTTCGTAATTTCTCTCCAACTAGCCGCAATAATCATGGCTGGGTACGCATCAATAGCGTTAATTTTTTTAGCATCATTAAAAAATATATTTTTTTCTTTTGTGATGTTAGCTTTTATAATTATATTACTAATTAGAGCATCAAGTTCTCTTGTTGAAGGAGATTTTTTTTCCGCGGAGGGGGCTTCATAATAAGCCTTAGCAGCAACCTTATTCATCTGTTATGATCCTTTTTTATCATGTGCATCTATTTTCTTATTCCTGCTCAGGGAAATGAGTTACGTGCATTCCCCTGCAAGCAACCAAAATCTACTTTTTAAATTTTCTGTTTTCTACTCGGGCAAACGCCTTAAGTGGTCACCTTAAGGGGAATTGACTTAGATCCTTTGCCAGGGTTCTTATGTTATAAGAGCGTACATTCTCATCTAAGGAGCTATATGATTTATGCGGAGTGATGATTGTATGAATCTTTTAGAAGTTTGCACCCGGATATTTAGGCAGGCACTCAAGGAGCAAAATCGATGAGTGCGGTCCTCTATACGGCAGAAGACGATAGCCAAAAAAATATGCATTACGATTTTGAAAAAAACAAAACATATTGTGCCTTAGACAGCATCAATGGCATAAAATTTACGCCTAGGGAAATTGATATCATTGCTTGCATCCTCGGCGGTCGAGGAAGAAAAACATCAGGTTCTCTTCTTTCAATTGCAGAAAAAACAGTTGAGAGCCACATTCGAAATATCCTGCATAAGCTAGGGTGCCACTCTCAGGAAGGCATAAGAGATCGCCTTGAAAAATCTGACAAGTTTGTAATTATAAAACAGCATTATCAAAATTTGTTAACCAAAATGGCTTTTGAGCAAGCCCTTCAGCAAATAGCACTTTTAATAAAAAAATCGGATGCTGTTTGCTTATTCGTTATATGGCAAAAAGAAACCCCAAATTCTTTTGTTTCATTTTTTGAAGAAAATATACGCAAACTAAACATGAAATTTCTTTCTGTTGAGAGAGAAAAATATAAATCTATTCCCACTCTCGTCCAATACATAGAAGAGATTCACGCAAGCTACGTTATTCATACTGTATGTCAAACTTCTATGCCTCCCTCTGAAAATAAAATAACGAAAGAATTTTTGGAGATTACAAAAAAAACTACTTGTCCCTCTGTGTTTCTTTTGGAGAGCAAAGAAAATTTTTTTGATGGAGATCAAACTCTAGATAATGTGAGTCATATATTAATTAACGACGACAACAATTATTTCTTAACATTTTTTAATTCTTTTAAAGAATTAACTCAAAATTTAGAAGTCAATGATATTATTTCATCTTTCGAACGGCAATACAAAACAGTTAATGGTACAGAAAGAAAGTTCTTTTCTCAAGAATCAGAGTCAAATGATTTAGCTGCAATCAAATCCCTACCCCCAAATTCTGGTTTTGGTTTTCTCAAAAATAGAAAAAAGCTAATGGTAACAGGAGGGATTGCGTCACTTATCATAATAAATTTTATCCTGTTATTTTGTTTTTTGAGCAATAAAAATTATTTTAATAAATCAAACAACTTGCAGACATCCACCCTTCGGTCCGATTTTATTACACCTCCTGAAGCTGTTTTTCTCCACCGTTCTGAGCTTATCTCTCAAATAGCTAATAAATTTAAAGGACAGTCTGGTATCCATACAGTTGCGCTCGTCGGTGTCGGAGGCTCTGGCAAAACAACTCTCTCACGTGAATATGCCCACAAAGAGATGGCAAGCATTGTATGGGAACTTAACGCAGAAACATATGAAAGCTTAAAGAGATCTTTTGAAAATCTAGCACAAGCTCTTTCTAAAACGGAGGAAGACACAATTGTCCTAAGGAGGATACTAGAGGCAAAAAATTCTTCAGAAAAAGAAAACAGTATAATTCATTTTGTAAAAGAACGCCTAAAATCACACCCAGACTGGTTTCTTATATACGATAACGTGGAAAAACTTTCCGATCTTCAGAAATATTTTCCTCAAGATCCTAGCACATGGGGAAATGGAAAAATTATCCTGACAACACGTGATAGCACCATACAAAACACGAGGTTTATTAATGATATTGTTCATATCGGAGAGCTAAACGCTGATCAAAAATTAAATCTTTTTACTAAAATCATGAATCAAGGCAATCAGCGCCCTTTTATACCCCTTAAAATTAAAGAAACAAAAATATTTTTAGAAAAAATACCGCCATTCCCTCTCGATATTTCAGTTGCAGCTTATTACCTAAATGCTACACATGTTTCTTACGACGTGTATATAAACAACATAAATACGCACGACCAAGACTTTATAAATACGCAAGAAAATCTTCTAAAAGGAGCGGGAGATTACACAAAAAGTAGGTATGTAATACTCACTCTATCCCTGCAACGCCTTATAGATACGCATAAGGACTTTAAGGATCTTTTACTATTTATAAGCCTTCTTAATTCTCAAAACATTCCTATAGATATGCTAAAACAATACAAAGGGAATACGCTAATCGACAATTTTATTTACAATCTTAAAAAATACTCTTTTATCACAAATGAACAGCCTCTACCTTCATTAGGAACAGCTTTTTCAATTCATCATAGCACCCAAACTGTAGGCTTAGCGTACCTCACAAAAGAACTTGATTTAAAGAAAAAAAATCAAACCCTACAAGAAATTTCTGAGTGCTTAGAAAATTATATTGATGACGCGATCGACAAAGAAAATTTATCAAAGTTGAAAATTTTAGCGGATCACTCTGAAATGTTTTTAAGTCACAATAAACTGTTGAGTGACGAAACAAGAGCTTCCCTTGAGGGTGTGCTGGGATGTGTATATTTTTATTTATGTAATTACACAGAGGCCAAGCAACTTCTTGAAAAAAATCTTATATATTTAAATCAGCATCCAAGCAAAAATCATACCAGAATTACTCGAACCCTAACTCATCTCGGTAATGTTTATAGAGAACTTGGATACTATGATAAAGCTAAGGATTGTCTCGAACAAGCCGTTGGGTTACATCAAAAGTTTCCTTCAGAAAACCATATAAAAATGGCTCAGTCTTTAGCCTACCTCGGCAATGTCCACAGAAACCTAGGAGACTACAAAAGAGCTCAAAATCTACTCGAGAGCAGCCTTCTAATATACAAAAAACATTTTCCCGAGAATAATGCTGGGATTGCTCGACTTTTGTCACACTTAGGGCATGTCTATAAGGAACAAGGTGAATACAAGAAAGCGAAAGATTTTCTTGAGAAAAGTCTTGTAATTTATAAAGAGCACTTCCCGGATGATCATCTAGGGGTCATCCGTTCGTTGATGTATTTAGCCAATCTTCATAAAAGCCTAGGAAATTACGAAAAAGCCAAAACCCTACTTGAACAGAGTCTTAGCTTATATAAAAAATATTTTCCTGAGGATCATCGCGATTTTGCCTGGGCCTATGTTTATTTAGGAAACGTCAATATGGATTTAGGAAATTATGAAAAAGCCAAAAATTTATTGGAAGAGGGATTCGTAATTCACAAAAAATACTTTCCTCATGATCATATGGATGCTGGATGGATTCTGACTCACTTAGGGAATGCCTATAAGAAATTAGGAAATTATGAAAAAGCCAAGATTTTTCTTGAGCAAAGTATTGGTATTTATAAAAAATACTTGTCTGAAAATCATATTGATATTGCTTGGGCTTCAGTTCATTTAGCAGGAATTTATAGTAGTTTAGGAGATTTTGAAAAAGCAAGAAATTTGCTCGCACATAGTCTCATAGTTTATAAAAATAATTTTCCTGAAAACCATACAGATATTGCTTGGATTAAATCATATTTGGGAGAATCTTACTATAATTTAAAAAATTATACCAAAGCTAAGGCCATTCTTGAAGAAAGCATCTCTACGTATAAAACCTTATTTAAGGATGAAAATGTAAAAATTTCTTCTGTCTATGTCCCGTTAGCTAATGTTTATAAGGCACTTGGAGATTCTAAAAAGGCCAAATATGCATTGGAAAAAAGCCTCGTAAATTATGAGAAGCATTATGGCAAAGACCACATTAAGGCTGCTCGAGCATTGAGGAGTCTTGCACAAATTTATCTTTCAGAAGGTAACATTGAAACTGCTGAAACTCTTATGAATAAGACTCTGAACATCTTTCAACAAAATAAACATTCAGACGTATATATAGCTTTAGAAGATCTGGCTGACCTAAATTTAAAAAAACGCATTTTTGTAAAAAACAAAGAAAATAGAACCCCATCACAAAACACCAGAACTCAGGCTATTTCCTATCTAGAACAAGCTCTAGAAGTTATTAAAGCTCATTTTCCAGAAAATTCTCCACATGCAATGAGAATTCACTCGAAGTTAAAATCTCTAAAATAGAATTGGTTTTTCAATAAGAAAACGCGAACAAAATGGAGAGATGTAAGCACACATATTAGGCTTTAACCCAGCACGCTCACATCGATAAATCCTTCTGCTTCACCCTAATGCGCTCCTTCTCCAGATGGCGTCTTTGATCCTCACGAATTTGTCTCGCCTGGCGATCCTGTTGGAGTTGTTCAGCCTGCCTTTGGCACTCCTCCTGTTTGAGGGATTTTTGAGGGGATTCTGTATTGCGGTTTTCTTTCAGAAGAGCAGAGGAAAGTGGTTTTCCGGTTACCTCTCTGCTCCCTTGGAGGCCTTGGTGTTTGCGGGTGTCATGCTGTGGAGAGAGCGCCTGGGATTTCTCGAGGGATATTTCGTTTCGAGAAGGCTTTTCATGATGCTCTTTCGGCAAGAGCTTCTCCGCCCGACCTTCTTCTCTCAAAGTCAGTCCTAAGTGTTCAGGGCCGACCCTGTCCTTCTCACGTGTGATGCCTAAAAAGCGATCCGCTACCTGCCAGAAGGCTTCTTTTGTGACCGCTCCCATGGCGGTGAGTTCATTGGAAAGGCGCGAGAAGACTTTTGTGATGAGTTTGTCGTCTGACTTCATGAGCTTAGTCAGTGAATGAGCATCCAGGTAATCACCAGCTGTGAGCTTCTCTCCTGATTGGGACAAAAGTTCTGGGAGTTTCTCAGTGCGCCAGAAATCGAGAGAACTCCCAAACACTTGGCACTTCTCCCGATGGCGCGTCATGGCCACATAGGACAGGTTTCGGCTCATCTCACTGGAAGCGAGCACAAAGGTTTTATCGACAGTTGTCCCTTGGGATTTGTGGATGGTCACTGCCCATCCATGATCGAAGTAGGGATTGAGGTTGGGAGAGAAGGGGAGGGGGCTCTCTTGTCTCTCTAAAACAGATGCAGGGAAGGCTCTCAATGCCTTTACGGAAGCTGTGAGCAAATCTCTCAAAGCAGGACACGAGGTCCGGCTCGTCGGATTCGGTACCTTTAGTGTGACCCACCGGGCTGCACGGGAGAGTCGCAATCCTCGCACAGGCGAACCCCTCAAGATCGCAGCCTCAAAAGCGCCAAAGTTCCAAGCAGGCGCTGTTTTGAAAAAGGCCATTGTTTAAGGAATGTATGACAGGGCTCCCAGTTGGCGATTTCATCCTCACTCTCCTCGATGATAAAGCCAACTGGGACCGGTATAATGATAGAGTACAAAGGTTTCGTAGGGCATTTCACGTTTCATGAGGAGGAATCCATCTTCAAGGGCAAAGTGGCTAATATTCAAGACGTGGTTACGTTCGAAGGAAAAACGATTGAGAAGGTTCATCTGGCTTTCCAAGCGGCTGTGGATGACTACCTGGAGTGGCATGAGCGACACGGTAAGGAGCCTGGCGATATTCTCTCTAAACCAATAGGTTAATCTTATTAACTGACAAAATAAGTTCGAGATGCTGACGTCTAGAAAGATCATAATATCTTTCCAACACACTTCTTATAAGACAAAAATTCTCTTTTTTGCTTCCTTAAGTCTTAAAAATTCTCTATTATGGGATCTAAAGGAGCGTTAATGAGCACAAGTTCTCCCAACAATTGGCCTGAGACTTTCGTTTCAGACACCACGATGAGTCGCGCTGTTAACCGAGCGGTGAGGGCTGGGCGTTTGCGTAAACTGGGTTCACGACTCTATACGCCCAATTTAAGGGATGAACCTGAAGCTATTGTCCGTCGTAACTTGTGGCAGATTGTTGCAAGCTACTTTCCCGGGGCTCTCATCGCCGACCGCACGGCGCTTGAAAATGCGCCCGCTGAAGATGGCTCAATTTGTCTCATTACCGAGAAGGGAAATGACATTGCTTTACCGGGCATTGTACTGCGCCCCCGTCGCGGCTTGGGCCCACAGGAACAGGATCGTCCCTTCATCGCCGGCCTCCATTTGAGCTCCATTGCCCGTGCCTATTTAGAAAACATGCGCCCCAGCCGCCGTGCACGAAGTGGTAGTCTAGCGCGTACTTTATCACGTCGCGAGTTGGAAGAGCGGTTAGAGACCCTACTGCGCCGCTCTGGCGTGGAGGCTCTTAATCACTTGCGTGACCAAATCAAAGCTCTTGCCCCCGCCCTTGGCTTGGTTGCTGAGGGTGACTCCCTGAGTGCTCTGATCGGTGCTTTGCTGGGCACCCGGGAGGATGACCTCATCTCTCCCATCGCTCGTGCCCGCCATGCTGGTTCTCCTTACGACCCTGATCGACTAGAACTATTCCATATTCTCCAACGATCCTTACGCAATCATTTGACTGTCCCATGCATGGCCCCCTCACGGGACCCAGTCGCTGCGGCAACCTTATCCTTCTTTGAAGCCTATTTTTCCAACTTCATTGAGGGAACAGAATTTGAGGTCAGCGAAGCGGCAGACATTGTCTTCCGCGGTCATATTCCTATGGAACGGCCTGCGGACGCCCATGATATTCTCGGCACTTGGCGGATTGTCTCTGATCCGACTGATATGGGCCACGCGCCGGCATCCTTTGCGGAATTCTTGGTCTTGCTGCGTCGTCGCCATGGGATGATTATGGAAGGGCGGCCGGAAAAGGGGCCAGGGTGCTTCAAATCAGTTCCGAATCGGGCCGGTCAAACCGTATTCGTGGCCCCAGAGTTGGTTGAGGGAACGCTATCGGAGGGATTTTCTCTCTATCGAAGTTTGGAAACCGCTTTTCAACGCGCTGTATTCATGATGTTCATGGTTGCCGAGGTGCATCCCTTCGCCGATGGCAATGGCCGTGTCGCTCGCATTATGATGAACGCTGATTTGATTGCGAATGGAGAAGAAAGGATTGTTGTGCCAACCGTCTATCGTGGCAATTATCTTGCGGCGCTCAAAGCGCTTTCACTCACAGCCAATCCAGAGCCTCTCATTCGCGCCCTCGACTACGCTCAACGTTGGACCCTCTCTGTACCCTGGGGAGAACTCCAAACAACTCAAGCTGTCTTGGAGAGTTGCCATGCCTTCCTTGATCCCATGACCGCCGAGGCACAGGGCATACGGCTGCAGATGCCGTCACAACTAAAAACTTAACATTGAAAGCGCTCTTAGAAAAAGAGACCCTAAAGGAGAGACCCTGAAAGGGATTGAAAGTCTAAG
>Ga0207148_1080_pt1 | contig 22589 bp, 26 predicted proteins | sample Alteio_BWMinHeat_34_FD_153558 | JGI IMG/M metagenome (GOLD analysis project Ga0207148, IMG submission 153558) | Enriched cells from forest soil in Barre Woods Harvard Forest LTER site, Petersham, Massachusetts, United States -... | ecosystem: Environmental > Terrestrial > Soil > Temperate forest >... | reverse complement strand
AAATGCCGGCTCGCTGATTAAAAAAGGAATTGGATTTGCCGCTTTCTTACACGGCGCCGGATTCACAGGTTCGGGCGAGGAATATCTCGCCTCCGAGGCCGCTTTGGAAGCAACTCCTGAGGGACGCGTGCGGGTTTTGGCCGGGAGCACGGAAATGGGCCAAGGCACGAAAACCATCTTCACCCAGATTGCAGCAGAGGCGCTCGGGATCGGATGCGATCAAATTGAGATCGTGCAGCCCGATACGGCAGATGTTCCCAATAGCGGACCGACGGTCGCTTCGCGCACTGCGATGATCGTAGGAGGGCTCGTCGAATCGGCAGGCCGTGCCCTGCGTGAAACGCTGCTGCGGAGTGAGTTGTTGAAGCCGGGATATGACTCAACTGCTTTTCTGGGGGCGTGCCGTTTGTATATTGATCGGTTCGGACCGTTGAGATCATCTGTGAAATACGAACATCCCCGCGATCTCCATTGGGACGACGAAAAATATCAAGGTGACGCCTACAGTGCCTATGCATGGGCAATCTATGTAGCGGAAGTTTCTGTGGATATGCGCACCGCCGAAGTACATGTCGACGATTTCGTGGCCGTGCAGGAAGTGGGAAAAGTCATCAACCCGGTCCTCGCGGCGGGACAGATCGAAGGCGGAGTAGCGCAAGGAATCGGCCTCGCCTTGTACGAAAATGTCGTCTGGCAGCAAGGACGCATGCTGAACGGACAAATGACCAACTACATCATGCCGACTTCCATGGATGTTCCGCCTATTCGTGTGTTCTTCGAGGAAATTCCCTACGGACGAGGACCGGCAGGGGCAAAGGGTATCGGCGAGCTCCCTCTGGACGGAACCGCACCCGCAATCGCGAATGCAATTGCGCACGCCACTGGTGCGGACATTCGTCGAATTCCGGTCACGCCGGAAGTGCTCCTCGAGATGTTAGAGCACGTTCATGCGTGACTTGGCCCGTAAAATCCGAGTGTCGTGTCGCGTGAATGGGCGTGCTGCAGTACTTGAAGCCTATCCGATGGCGCGTTTGCTGGATGTGCTGCGCGAACAGCTGTGCCTCACCGGCACAAAAGAGGGCTGCGGCGAAGGCGAGTGCGGAGCCTGTTCGGTGGAAATGGATGGCGCGCTGGTGAATAGCTGCCTGGTTCCCGTGCTGCAAGCGGAGGGTACCGAGATTCTCACCATCGAAGGACTTGCTGGAAAGCGGCTCCACCCAATTCAGCAGGCATTTCTTGCATATGGAGGCGCGCAATGCGGAATTTGCACTCCAGGCATGATTCTTGCGGCTGTGAACCTGCTGGCGCGACACCCTAAGCCGACCGAGGCTGAAATCCGAGAGGGACTTGCCGGCAATCTTTGCCGCTGCACAGGCTATACCAAGATTTTTGAATCGGTCCTTCAGGCGTGCCGCGAATCGGAGCGAGGTTCGTGAGGGCGTACCTCCCGGCTTATCACCTGGAGCCAGTGCGCGACCTGAATGAAGTTCTGGGCCGGCTGAGCCGAGAGCCGGGCCGATGGAAGCTCTTCGCCGGCGGCACGGATCTCATGGTCCTGCTCGAGGCAGGAAAACTCTCGCACCGATATTTTCTGAATGTTTGGAAACTGCCGGAGTTGAGAGGAATTGAAGTTGCGCCGGAGTCCGTGACCCTGGGAGCCGCGACGACCTACACAGAATTACGCAACCACGATACGCTGGCGCGCGAGTTTCCGCTGCTCTGCCAAGCCGCTTTTGAAACGGGAGCCGTCGCCACCCAGAATCGAGGAACGATTGGCGGAAATATCGCGAACGCTTCGCCTGCCGCTGACTCTCCGCCCGCACTCCTCGTCTACGATGCGGAAATCGAGCTGGTTTCGGCTCACGGCGCAAGGTGGCGGCCGTTTCACGGCTTCTACTCCGGCTACAAACAAATGGACTTGCGCAGCGACGAACTCATTCGGCGAATCCGGCTGCCACGCGTTCAACTAGGTTGGCGAGCCTATTATCGGAAAGTGGGAACAAGAAGGGCTCAAGCGATTTCAAAAGTCTGCTTCGCGGGCGGCGCGCACTTAGAGAGCGGCCGCATCGCTGACGTTCGGCTCGCCTTTGGCAGCGTTGCTCCCATCGTTTTGCGCGCAACACAAACTGAGCGATTACTGCGCGGCGAGAAAATCTCCTCCGCTGTTGGGTGCGCCGCGAGCGAGAAACTAGCGCAGGAGATTGCGCCTGTAGACGACATGCGTTCAACGGCAAATTATCGGCGGCGCGTGGCTCAGAATCTTTTGAGGGAATTCATAGAAATGCTGTCCATTCAGTAGCACTGTGATGACAGATAAATTGATTTCCAAAGACGAACTCGCTCGCAAATTCGACCACACCAACCTCCAGCAGGAGGCAACCGAGTCGGATATCGCGCTCCTATGCAAGGAAGCGGCCGCGTGCGGCTTTTTCGCAGTCTGCGTGAATCCTTCCTACGTTCGAATGGTTCGAGATCTATTGCGTAAGACGTCTGTCAAAGTCTGCACAGTTGTAGGATTTCCGTTGGGCGCTAATACAACCGGAACCAAATTAGCGGAAACAGAAGAAGCGCTTCACGACGGAGCCGACGAGATCGACGTCGTCATGAATGTCGGTCTATTCAAGAGTGGAAAGATTGCGGAAGTTGAAACCGAGTTGGGGAAGATCGCGAGCAGTGTCAAATCGGCCGGCGCTGACAACGTCTGTAAAGTGATCGTTGAGGCCGGGTTATTGAATGCCGCTGAAATTGAACTCACCTGCAAAATCGTGAATCACAGCGGTGTGGATTTCATCAAGACGTCCACGGGCTTCAGCAAGGCTGGCGGCGCCACCATCGAAGCTGTGGAGCTAATGAATCGCCATCGGGGCAGGTTAAAGATAAAAGCCGCCGGTGGAATCAGGAATCTCAATACGGTTTTAGCCCTCTTGCGCGCAGGCGCGGACAGGCTCGGCGCCAGCCAAAGTGTGTCGATACTCAAGGAGCTTCAGCAAATGTACGTCGAGCAATCATCACGCAGCTAAGGGCCTTCATTCGTGGTTCCCTTACAGATTCGATAAACTTGGGCGCTCGAGCCTATGCGCGTCGCTGATCTCATCCGCCAAAAGCGCGAGGGGGCCGAAATCACCCCCGAGCAGATCAATTTTCTTATAGGCGGTTATACGCGCGGGGAGATTCCGGATTATCAAATATCGGCCTTGCTGATGGCCATTTTATGGCGAGGAATGACGCATTCGGAGACCGCCGCCCTCACCGATGCCATGCTTCGTTCGGGACATACACTGGACCTTTCCGATTTGCCCGGCAAAAAAGTAGACAAACATTCGACGGGCGGAGTGGGAGACAAGACGTCGCTCATCATCGCTCCCATCGTAGCTGCCGGCGGCCTCGTCGTGCCCATGATCAGTGGCCGCGGGCTTGGCCATACCGGCGGCACACTCGATAAACTTGAATCGATTCCTGGCTTTAACGTGAACCTCTCGCTCGCCGATTTCAGGTGCGTGCTCGGCAAATGTGGCTGCGCATTGATAGGCGCTACAGCGGAAATTGCGCCGGCTGACAAGAAGATTTACGCTTTGCGCGACGTCACCGCGACTGTGGAGAGTCCCGCGCTGATCTGCGCTTCAATCATGAGCAAGAAACTGGCAGAGGGAGTCGACGCTTTGGTGCTTGACGTTAAGACGGGTTCGGGAGCCTTCCTGAAATCTGAAAGAGAGGCCGTCGGTCTTGCAGAACTCATGGTAGAAACGGGCAAAAGGATGGGCAAGCGAGTCGTGGCGCTGATTACGGACATGGACCAGCCACTTGGCCGCGCTGCGGGCAACGCGATGGAGGTGGTGGAATCGATCGAGATTCTCAACGGCAAGGGTCCTGCTGATCTCCGCGAGCTATGCCTCGAACTCTCCGCATGGATGTTTTATCTTTGCGAGCGCGTCGCCTCAGTGGACGAAGGCAAGCGGCTTGCGGCCGATCAGATTACCTCCGGCCGCGCGAAAGACAAATTCCGTGAGATCATCCGCCTGCAAGGCGGGGACGAGGGTGTTGTGGATCATCCGGAGCGCTTGGCGAAAGCGCAATATACTGCGGAGGTGACCAGCCCGGCGAATGGCTTCGCGCAAATCACCGACTGCGAAAAATTAGGGCGGGCATGTATCGCCTTGGGCGCCGGTCGCAACACCAAGGAGGATGCCATCGATCCCGCAGTCGGGTTAGTCTTCCGTCGAAAACGAGGTGATGCCGTCTGGCAGGGCGAGGTTCTTTGCACAATCCATTACAACTCTCCGGAACGCCTCGATGATGCGCGACGTTTGGTTGCGGCCAGCTTTCAGATCACGCGCGAAGCCCCAAAGCCGCAGCCGCTCGTACGCCGTGTGATCGGTGCCCCAGGCGCGAGCGCATTGTGAAATGACGGACAAGGAACGAACGGACCTTATTGCTGCCGCGTCGAAGGCCCGCGAACACGCCCACGCACCCTACTCCCACTTTCGCGTCGGTGCTGCTCTTCGAGCGAATTCGGGCCGTATCTTCACCGGCTGTAATATCGAAAACTCGACTTTCGGATTAACGCTTTGCGCAGAGCGTGTGGCTGTTTTCAAGGCTCTCTCCGAAGGCGAGCGCGGGTTCGATGCGGTGGCCGTCGTAGCCGAGACCGAGCGGCTAACTCCCCCGTGCGGCGCATGCAGGCAGATTCTGTGGGAATTTTGCCGTGATGCTGAAGTGATTCTGGCGAACCTTGGTGGGCAAATGACGGTGCGCCGCATGTCGGATCTTTTCCCCGACGCTTTCGACGCGTCCTTTTTGTGACCGCCCACGCCCGAGATTGCCCGTGAAAAATGGCACCCCGCTGAGTAACGCTTCAGGCGGCCCCTCAATAGAAAGCGAGGATTACGGTGAACACGTTTTCCATGCAGGCCATCGGATACGTGGGAAGTCCTTACAAGGATGCTCGTGAAGTCCCCAGAGGCTTAGGCACAAAGCACAGCGCGGATGGCATTCTCGAAATAAAGCCGGAACTCGAACTCGGCCTCACGGATATCGAGGGTTTTTCCCACCTGTTCGTGATCTGGGCCTTTGATCGTTCCGAAGGATTCGAACTGGTTGGCACGCCACCCAGCGATAATCGCCCCCACGGCGTCTTCGCAACACGCTCGCCTAAGCGCCCGAATCCGATTGGCTTGACTGTGGTCGAACTTGTCCGCCGCGAGGGCCCACGCCTTCACGTCCGCGGAGTCGATATGCTCGATCGCACCCCGATTCTCGATATCAAGCCCTACCTCTCGAATATTTCGCCAGAACATTTAAGGCGTGGTTGGCTAGCAGAAGCTGAAGCGCGAAGCCGACCTTAACCGCGGGAGAGCCGAATTTCCTTTCTCTCCACGAATACGATTATTGGCCGCGCTCGCACGGCCTGTGTTTGGTGAACAACTGAGCCCGATCCTGCGCGCCGATTGTCATTGGTGCCGCAAATACCAAAAGCGCCTGCCAGCTAAATCTACGTTTAAGTGTGCACGATTCTGAATGAGTTAGAAAATGGCGGAGAGGGTGGGATTTGAAGAGCCCGCCCTGCGCGTAGCGCCGCGAACAAAGTCCCAGGCCCGCCGTCTCGTTCTTGGATTACGTCGGAAGATGGCGGAGAGGGTGGGATTTGAACCCACGAGCCCGGTTTTGCCAGGCTACCCGCTTTCGAGGCGGGCTCTTTCAACCGCTCAGACACCTCTCCAGCCGAGAATTTTAGCGGAGCCGCATGCTTTCAGCAATCCGCGCGATCCGCTATCGGCGCAGGGCGAAAAATGCCTGCATTACCCTCCCGCATTCGTGCGCTAGCACGCCGCCCAGAACTTCGACGCGGTGATTCAGCGCAGGATGGCTGAAAATTTCAAAGCAGCTGTGCACCGCGCCGCCTTTCGGATCGTCGCACCCATACACAAGACGTGCGATTCGCGCCTGAATCATCGCTCCTGCACACATCGCGCACGGCTCGACCGTAACGTAAACAGTCGCGCCGCTTAGACGGTAATTCCCAATTGTTTTGGCCGCAGCCCGCAACGCCACGATCTCTGCGTGAGCGCTTGGATCACATGCAGAAATGGTCTCGTTTCCAGCGCGCGCTACTTCGCCGTCCCCGATGGAGATGACGCACCCGACCGGCACCTCGCCCTTTTCTGCCGCGGCCTGCGCTTCCGCGAGTGCCAGCCCCATATATGCGAGGTCATCCATCCGAGATCGGCGAAATTACTCGGGTCCGGAAACTGCCGGGAGAAGATATTCAACCACGGTAACATCCCGGAGACGACCGCCGTGGCGAGCGTGTCTTTCGTGAACGCCTACCACCCGCCATCCTGTGGCTTTGCAGAGCCGCAAACTGTCCTCGTTGTCAGAAAGGACCCGCCCGATGAGTTTGCGGTATCCCAACCTGGCCGCCTCTGCCTGCGCTACACGCATCAGTTGGCGGCCAACCCCATAGCTCCGAAAGGAGCGTCGCACAAATATGACAATTTCGGCGATCTCGCCGTAGTGGAGTCGTTCTTCGTAACCCTCGACGGAAACGAGGCCGCAAACCAAATTCCGCACTTCAGCGACGAGCAAGGGACGCTTGGCGTCCTGCCCCGCCGTGACAATCAAGCGTTTCTGATCTTCGATTGAACGCAAGGCATTATCGAAAGTAGCCAATCCGTCTTCGACAGCGTCGTTGCAGATCTCGCGAAGAGCTGGCGCGTCATCCTCACGCGCTGGCCGGATGTTCAGATGAGGACGCTGTTCGGGAGTGGCCATCGCGTGATTCTAACATCGGAACCGCGCATGATGATTTAGTCGCCTGACAGCCTGGGCCCGTCGCCAGCATGGGCGGAGTTGCGATAAGTTGCAATTTGAACGTTACGAGTGTGGCCTTCCAGCCCCGCTCCGCCTTGACAAACCGGTAGTGGAGCCACAGACTAAAGCACTGATGAAGGAAATCCTTCGCCGCATGTTTATGGTGGACTTCTGGAAAGGTCTATTGCTTACCTTCCGGTCGCAAAACCCGAAGTACATCTATACCGAGCAATATCCCCTGGAAAGGCCGATGGTTGCGGAACGCTACCGCGGCGCGCCACGGCTTAACAACAATCCGGAAACAAGCGAAACGCTATGCATCGCCTGCAATCTTTGTGCGTTAGCCTGCCCCGAAAATCTGATTGTGGTCGGATGGCAGCGCGACGACGCCACCCGCCGCAAAGTCTTGACCACCTTTACCTACGACACATCGCGCTGCATGTTTTGCGGCCTTTGTGAGGATGCCTGTCCCACGGATTGTCTGGAACTCACGCAGGATTTCGAGATGGCCACCTACACCCGTGAAGGAGCCATTTGGGACCGCCATCGGCTGGAGGAAGGACCTACGCCGGCAAGATATGTCCGCTAATGTCGCTGGGTTAGGTGCTTACACCGGCTCCTGCATCCTTGCGCCCCCCAAAGACCCGGCGTTATAAATAATGTGCACGGCCTTTCGCTCGGCGTTTAAATTCCCGTATGGAACTTCGTAAGGACCCGATCACGCGCAGTTGGGTACGCGTGGGCCATCGTGAAGACTCGATCGCCCCGGAAGGTTGTCCCCTCTGCCCAAATCATTCGCAAAGCGTAAAGCCTTTATTGGAGCTGCCCGCGAATGGCTTGCCCCAAGTTCGCGTCATTCCCCATTTTCAGCCGCTTTATCGTATTGAAGGCGAGCCAGGCCGAATGCCAGATGGGATTTACGATCGCATGAGGCCGCTCGGTGCGCACGAAATCATCATTGAATCGCCCGATCACCAATTGACCCTTGCTCGCATGAGCGACGAACAAATCGAACGCGTCTTGCAGGCTTATGCGCTGCGCATTGCCGATTTGAAGCGCGATTTGCGTTTCAAATACGTCACGGTATTTGAAAACAGGGGCGCTTTATCCGGTGGAGAATGGGAGCACCCGCACTCACAGGTGACCGCAACGACCTTTGTGCCCCGCCGCGTTCTCTATGAGCTCCGCTCTGCCATGGGTTGGTTCGAAGAGAAAGAGAGATGTGTTTTCTGCGACATCCTTCGCCAGGAGGAAAAGCAGGCGCGCCGCATCGTCGATTCCCAGGGCGATTACGTCGCTTTTTGCCCATATGCTTCGCGCGTGCCGTTTGAAATATGGTTGATCTGGCGAAAACACAGCCATCTGTTTGAACAACCCACTGCAGCGTCGAACATGAGGCATTTGGCCTCACTGCTGGGCCGTACACTTCGTCGTCTTACACAGGTTTCCGCATCCTACCACCTGGTGGTTCACACGGCGCCAAACACCATCCATCCAAAGGGGCAGCTCGCCTCGTATTGGCGTACCCTAGCCGACGATTTCCATTGGCATATCGAAATTCTTCCCATCGTCCGGCAGAGCAGCAAGTCCTATAGCATCAAGGAAGTCTACTTCAACGCGCTCATGCCAGAGCAAGCCGCCGAACGGCTCCGTCAGCTTGACCCGAACAAATGAGGCGCGGCCAGCACGGCGGCATCATCTTCCGCCTGCTGGCCCTTCTGATGCTTTGCCTGTTTGCAGGCATAATTTATCTTGCGCGAACTCCTTTGCTCCGCGCCGCTGGTGGATTTTGGATCGTCCAAGACCGCATGGAACCCGCCGACGTCATAATCGTCATTGGGGACGACGACTTTACTGCTGATCGGGCTACCGAAGCAGCAGCGCTCTTTCACGGAGGCTGGGCTCCCTTAATGGTGGCCAGCGGCCGCATGCTGCGGCCGTATTCCACGATCGCGGATCTGATGACGCAAGATTTGCAATCCCGCGGCGTTCCCGCCAAGGCGATTGTGCGTTTTTCCCATAGAGCCAACAGCACCCTCGAGGAAGCAAGAGATCTGCAAGTTCTGATAGCCCAAAACGGCTGGCGTCGAATTCTTCTGGTGACCTCGAATTATCACACGCGTCGCGCCCAATATATTTTTCGGAAAGTGTTGCCAGCCAATGTCAGTTTAGAGGTGGTCGGCGCTTTCGATGCCGAATTCGAACCGGACACTTGGTGGCAATCGCGACAAGGCAGGAAGATATTTCTTCTGGAAACGATGGGATACCTCGTGGCCGTCTGGGAGCTGCGCGAGCGGCCCGCGGGATCCTCTCCTGGCGGTACGGTTCTCCGGCTCACCTCGCCGTCGGCATATTGACTGCCAGGTCACCTAAATGCACGAATAATCAGTCAGGTTTCAGTTTACACCGGTAAAATCCTGTACTATAGTCGCCCTCCCAGCCAAGTAGTTCAATCCGCGACTAATTAGGCATTTGACCGCCTGCAAGGAGGCGCTTATGTGGCCAAAGGACGAGCCAAAAGCTCCTTCTCTGCCTGCACCTACGAAATCTGCACCAGTGAGCACCGCTTCGCAAAATCCGTTCGATCAGGCCAAGCCGACAACGTTGCCAACCAGCTCAGTGTTAGAAGGCCAGCTGACTCGATCGCTTGTCGTTGAAGGCGAGATTTCCGGACAGGACGATCTCGTAATCGATGGCGAAGTACGCGGCAGAATTCGCCTCCAGGGAGGCAAGCTGACCGTTGGACCGGATGGCCGCGTTACGGCGGACATCGAGGCTCCGGAAATCGTCGTGCGCGGAGAAGTCTCAGGAAATATCAAGGGTCATGATCGCGTTCGCATACTCGCGACCGCCAAAGTGAAAGGCGAAGTCCGCACACGACTCATCTCGATTGAAGAAGGAGCCGTAGTGCACGGCCTCCGAGTGAACCTCGATCAGGAAGAACGTCATCGCCCAGTGGTCTCCCCGGCGGCCAATTCCCAGACCGATAGCAAAACTCTCGATAGCAAAATTCCCGATAGCAAAACTCAAGTTCCAACATCAGAAGAACTTTCACAGGTGCACGTATGAGCTTCCTTGGCAAGTTTCGCCCCATAAGTTACTCAGGGAATCCTAGCACTCCGGCCGTTGGTCCGTCCTATGGACCCAATCACCGCTTTCCGCCCGTTCCCCTGCATGCTCCCGCCGGGGGCTCAGCTCAGAGCGGCGAGGAAACTACTGGTCGCTTCTCCAATGGATTAAAGGAATTCCTCTGGCAGCTCGAAGGCATTGGTAGAGGTAATCTTCTTGATCTCGGCGCCGTATCTCAGGCCACTCTTACGTACTTCATTGAACATAATTTCAAGGTCTACACGGAAGATCTGATGGCTGGGTGGGGTGCGTTCCTCGAACAAGATTCCCAGCGCATCGCGTTGCTCCCGCCGGATGCCGAACGGCCCGATCTCTCGCCAGCAGCACGCGCCGATCGTTTCCTTGCGTCAAACCTTCACTATCCCGCAGACAGCTTCGATGCCGTTCTGCTATGGGATTTGCTCGATTACATGGATCGCGAGGCAGCTAAGCAATTCTTGCCGCGCATTGTGTCCATGGTCCGCGAAGGCGGCGCTGTTCTGGCCATTTTCCATACGCGCCCTCCCGAACAATTTAACCGCTACCGTGTCGTGGACGCGCATTCTTTGCAGCTCGTACCCGCGGCCACTTTGGTTCGACCACAGCACATATATCAAAACCGCGAGATACAGGAGCTCTTCGGGAAGTTCCGCACCTCGAAGACCTTCGTAGGACGCGACCAACTGCGCGAAGGCGTTTTCGTCAAATAGGCCTCGAACAAGCGTAATAGCAGCGAAGAAATCGTCCTCTTGCATCCTCGCCCAAATGGCGTTAGAAGGAGATTAGGCTCTAGAGCGGGAGGGAGAGTGAATCCACCGGCTTTAGAACAGAACCAAATCTAAAGGGCACCGCTGCTGCGGTGCTTTAAGCCGGCAGCCTTTTAGGCTTGTCGAGCACAAGAAAAAGTAAGGCAACGGGGGCCGCCAGGCTCCCGTCGCCATTTTTAGGCGACGACTGGTTTCAATTCCAGGGCTAGCTTGCAGAGAGGATTAGCCGGCGAACTTCGAATTCCACAGCGCCCGGATAAGTTCCTTCTGGAAATTGATCACGTTGGCTTGCCACAGAATACCGAGCAGCATCGCCGCCATCATAACCAATGAAACTGCGAGCGTTATCGCGAGCTGAGACTCGGTTGCTGGGATCTGTAGGCGGCGGAGAAATTTCACGGGCACGCTCCTGATTCACGAGAGGCGCAATTTCGGCTCCACAGTGTAGCAATCGGACGTACTATGCAAGTTAAACAATGCATGCCACTTAAGCGCGATACGAAACGGCTGAGCCGTTTGAAAGCGCAAAAAGATTGTCTCTTTCTGCTCCGAATTGTTCATAAAAACACCATTTAAGTACGGCTTAAGACGTCCAGCACCGTTTGATTCCAGCCAACTGCTCCTGGGACATCAATTCGGACGGAATTCGGGAGCTTTGTGAGTAGCCTCTCATCGAAGTCTCCCGCACTTAACGGCAAGATGAAGGCTTGATCGCTCGCCGCTAGCAGGCTGAGGTCTTCGAAAGATGCGCCGATGCCTACGGATCGCAGGCGCGAGCGTAGAGCTTCGCGATATAATCGCGTCACATAGCGAACCGCTTTACCCTCATCGTTGCCCGAATAAAGCTCCCAGAAGGGCTCGCAGTGACGAATCCGCCAGTTCTGCTCGGTGGCTATCTTTTCGAATGAGGGAGCGGCCAGATCGGCATTCCCCGCAAAAAAGAAGCGTTCGCTGAATTCTCGTTCGCGAGATGCTTCCGCCTCGCGTTCGCTTATTCCGGCATTGCTGCTGATTTCCCGCGCGTTCATGTCCGCATAACGAACAACTTCCGCCCCTGCTTGCTCCGCAATATCTTGCACGGCTGCGCCCGCTTCTTCCGACGTGCGCCCGAAAGGGACGCATAAATAGCGGGCTGCTCGCCTGGCGCCTTCGAGGCGCAGGGCAAAGTATCCGTCAGGCAGGAAGAGCCCACCTCCGCCTTCGGTAACAAAGGGGTGAGCGTGCCCGATCTTGCGTCGAAGAATTTCCAGTTGCGCACGTGTGCCGCGCGTTAAAAGCACCAGGGGAATCTTGCGCCTTTCAATCTCGGCTAGTGCCTCTGAGGCCTGGTATTCCGTACGCGTTGGAGAACCGAGCAGGTTTGCTGTCGTGAAGACGATTACTCGAGGCGCTAGCATGTCGCAGGAAGTCTAGCGCGACGGCGGAGCAGCCGCATGAAAAGGACAATGGCGGCGAGGCTAGCTCGCCGCCATTGTCCTTTACCCTCAGCTAAGAATTAGCCGCCGGACGCGTTTGCCGTAGTTGCCGACGGGTTCTTCGGCACGCTTATGTATCCGCTGATCTTGTCCTTGGCCACCGAATTCACTACGAATTCGTCGGCTTGGTGCGAGCCGCGCGGATAGAAAACCACCGGTTCGTCAACCAATCGATCCTTCTTCTCGGTGCGATTGTCGTCAACGGTCAAGGCGACGGTGAACTTGTTCTTCTTGATATCCACCGAGCGAAGTTCGATGGTGATGGCGCCCACCTTCTGCGGCTTGTTCTTGCCGTTGATGGTGAACTCAACGTAGTCGCGCTCGCCCATGCGGCGGAGCACATCGATCTCCTCGTGGTTGCGAGCGATCAACGTCCCCAGCTCACTGCGGGCCATCTTCAGATCGTTCTTGGTCCCTTCGAGGTCGGTCTTCACGTTGTTGACGCTGCCGTTCACGGTGTTGAGATCATCCGTGCTGGCCTTGGTAGCAAGCTGGCTCTTTACGTCGGTATCCATCTGCGCCAGCTTCTGTGCGTCTTCCTCGCGAATCTTAGCCTCTTCATCGCGCGCTTTCTTGAGATCGCTTTGCGTTACCCGCAGCCTCTTCTCCACGACTCCGAGATCGCTCTGCAACCCCGTGCTCGTGGAGTTAGCTTGCGTTAACTTTTGTTCCAGCGTCGCCACTTCCTGGCTGTTGGCTTGCTCCGCCGTCTTCATCTGTCCCGTGAAGCTCTGCTGCGCCTGTTGCAACTCGGTAGAGTTGTGCCAGGCGAGTCCAAGCCCGGCGATCGAAACGATCGCTAGAATCACGATCGCTGCGGTCACCCAACCTGGGGTCCCGTGATTTCCCTCGACTACCTGTTCTGAATTATCGATCATAAACCTTTCTCCCCATCAGACTGTCCTCACCCTGGGCTATGCCCACACTCAACTGAGCACGTGGAGCGCCAAGTCCAATACGTCAGCAAAGTTCGAGCTACGATGAAGAGAATTGAGGATTTGTAGGTGGGCGCCCGACGGTCGCCTGTTCGGACGGACAGTACTAATACCAGAAATCTTTACGTAGTTTCGTAGTTTTCACTTTGTTTTCGTCGGCTGGACTCTAACCCGCTTAAGGACTTTGCCCTATTGTACAGGTTAGTCCTGCTGTACTTCAGCACAGATGCCTATGCCGAAGTTCGGCTTCCAATAAGTCCCGTGTTTTAAAGTGAATAGCATCGACACCCATTTGCCGCGCCGTTTCGACGAATTCTTGAATGTCGTCAACGTAAACGGCCTCAGAAGCCGCGACCCCTAACGATTCCAAAGCTAGGCGGTAAATAGCCCGAGACGGCTTCGTCATGCCCACTTGGCAGGAATAGATCCGAACCGGAAAGTGGCGACCAAAGCCAAACCGCCGCTCGAGACACTCAGCGTGAATCGGGTCAGTATTGGAAAGGAGCGCAAGTCGGCAGCGTGCGCCGAGCTGAATGAACAGATTTTCAGGCAAAATCAGCTCGGGATCGAGCACCCGATTCCAGACATCGCGGAATTCCCCATAACTGAGCGACAGCTTCAGGCGCCGCATCAGGTGCCGATGCCATTTCGCCGGAGAAAGTCGACCCTCCTGCCAGTCTTGCCAATGCTCATCGGCACAGATGAGCTTCCAGACGTGATCTGCCGAAAGTCGTTTGGCTGGCCAATCGGCGGCATGCGGAATCGCCGCAGAGATCGGCTCGAAGGCGCGCTTTGGATCTAAGCGCACGATCACACGACCGATATCAAAGATCACTGCCTTTGGTGTTGAAAGCACGCGCTTGACGGCGCGACGCGACGATCTCTTCTGCTTTTCGATCTTATTCCTGCGTCGAGCGGCCAAGAGGAAGGGCTTTCGGTTTTGAGGAGCGTGGACGCATCGCCCCGATTACTGCAGGAAGAAGCGAGAGAACTACAACTACCGCGATGACCCAGTCGATGCGCTGGCTGATATTCGGAACCACTGACCCGAGAGAATAGCCGGCCAAAACCAAGCCGGCGCCCCAGCAGCAAGCACCGGCGATATCATAGGCGACATAGCGCGCATAACGCATCTGCGCCGCTCCGGCCACCGGCGGACAGAACGTTCGCACGATGGGCACAAAGCGCGCCAGGATGACGGTCTTCCCGCCATACTTCTCGTAAAAAGCGCGAGCGCGCTCCAAATAGCGGCGTTTGAAAAAGGCTGAATCCTGGCGACGATAAAGGGCCTGCCCCGCGCGGCGCCCGATCCAATAACCCAACTGGTCCCCTGCAAACGCACATAACGTAACCACGGGCACCAGAGTGCCGATTTTCAGGACTCCGGTTGCGCTAAACACTCCTGCCGTGACCAAAAGCGAATCGCCAGGCAGGAAAAAACCCACAAATAGCCCTGTTTCCACGAACACGATGACGCAGACCAGCAGGGTTCCACCCCATTGGATCAACCCCTGCACATCGTATAGGTTATGGAGGACGTTTCGAATTAGTTCGAGCATGCCGGCGGTGGGTTCCCGCCGCGCCGCGATTGGCAGAGAGGAGCCAGCAGGTCCCAACCAACACGGTAGCAGAAAACAGCTGGATTTTGCGCACATTCCAGCCACCAAAGATTCAGCATGGCAACAAGAGAGAGAAAGCGTGCTGGGGAGATAATTTGTATATCCCGGACGCCAACCCACATATTGGGCCTCCCGGAAGCGATCCTTTGGCTGCTGGCCCGTTTGGTAAGGATCGGCTTCGTATGGGCGCATGATGCGCCCCACGGAAGTAGAGGCCAATCCACCCAAAGTACCGGCGCGATGAAACCCGCAGCTTGCCTGTGCCGGATTAACTAACAGTACCTTTGTCTCATTACGATGACGCCTGCGTACCATTGGCTGCGGCAGCCCTCCTACCCAAAATGATACCTGTTCGCGAGCAACAGGAACTGCGGAGGGGGATCACATGCAAAGTGCATACGCAGTCTGGATCGGCCAACCGGTGATACTGCAATTGGCGGCGGCGGATTCGCGAGTTCCTCTGCGCGGGATGATCCTCGAGGAGACGGACGACTTCATCCGCTTTCGCGTCGAGCAAGCCTGGGACATTGATATCTACAAGAGCATGATTCTGGCGGTGGAGCAGGACCGCTGGACACGAGTCCTGGTCAACTAACGACCATGCAAATACAGACACAAGCAATGGAATCTCATCCGCGAACCGAAGGCAAAGTGAACGAAAGCCGCGCGGCCGCGCTGCTGGGTCTGAGCGCGCAAAAATTGCGCTGGCTTTCCGAGCAATCCGGCTTAGGTCATCGCGACGCTGATAGTAGCGGCGCTGGACTCGTTTTCACATATGCCGAACTATACCGGCTCTGCCGATTAGTAGCGGAAGTTCGCGGCTAAGGCGGCTTTTAGCGCAATCGTTATCTGAAATTCGCGCGATTTTCTTCCGGCCCAGCACACCCCCACGGCCCCGGGCTCCGGTTCCCCCTACCGGATTCCGGGGCTTCTCCTTTAGCAACCTTTTAGCACGGCCTTTCAACTTGCCTCTCCGACGGACGATCGCCACGTCGAGAATAAGTTGACACCCGCACCGGCCTCGGACAAACTGGACCGCCAAATCCCCCCAATGGCTGCCGCACAGAACGCCGGCCGTAGATCTCAGTTCCACGCCGTGGCCGCCGGATTTCTCGGCTGGACGCTGGACGCGTTCGATTTCTTTGTCGTCGTTTTCCTCTTCGACTCGCTCGCGGCACAATTTCACGTCAGCAAAGGAGACATCATCGCCACCGTCTCCTGGACGTTGCTCATGCGTCCGGTGGGCGCAGTAATTTTTGGTCTCCTGACGGACCGCTACGGCCGCCGCATTCCGTTGATTGCTAACGTCGTTTTCTTCTCGGTGGTTGAGCTTCTCTGCGGCTTCGCGCCGAACTACACGGTCTTCTTCATTTTGCGCATTCTCTACGGTATCGGCATGGGCGGCGAATGGGGCGTAGGCACGTCGCTGGTGATGGAGGCGACTTCCAGCCGCTGGCGGGGCGTGTTGAGCGGCATTTTGCAGAATGGCTACGCGGTGGGATATCTGCTTGCCGCGGTTGCGTACCGCTTCGCTTTTCCCGCCTGGGGCTGGAGACCAATGTTTTGGCTCGGCGGAATTCCCGCTTTGCTCGCGTTCTATATCAGCGCCAAGGTGCCGGAGTCCGAGGCCTGGAAGCATCATCGCGCGCCTTCCACGGGTGCTGTCTTGCGGGCTGTCGCTCAGCAATGGAAGCTGTGCCTCTATCTGCTCTTGCTGATGACGTTCATGATGTTTCTGTCGCATGGCACGCAAGACCTTTATCCGGACTTCCTGCAATCGCAGCATCACGCCGGCGTGGCGATTGTTTCCTATATCGTGATCCTGGGGAATATCGGTGCCATGCTCGGCGGCATTATTTTTGGCCAACTGTCTAATACGGCGGGACGCCGTTTCAGCCTGATCGCCGCACTGCTGCTCTCGTTGGCCGTAATCCCCCTGTGGGCATTTGGCAGCTCTCTGAAGATGCTGGCGCTGGGCGCCTTTCTGATGCAGGTGGGCGTGCAAGGAGCCTGGGGCATCATCCCCGCCCACCTCAGTGAGCTTTCCGCCGATTCCACTCGCGGGCTTGTTCCCGGGCTGGCTTATCAACTCGGAATTGTGTTGGCCGCGCGTACGCCGGTGGCAGAACATAACCTGAGCAATCGAGTCGGCTACGGCTGGGCGTTGGCCGGATTCGAGATTTTTACCATCATCATATTGGGTTTTGCCGTCGCTTTCGGACCGGAGCGCCGCGGGCGCAGTTTCGTGGAACCTGCGCGAGTTGAAACGCCGGTGAGCGCCTGAAAACGACGGTCCACCCCCTCCCCCTTTTTTGCGCAAGTGTTCATTCCAGGAGAGTTAGATCGCATGAATTTCAGGTGCTCTTGCGAGCAGTTTCCCGTGCAAGCCTTCGTCGCCGGGCTGGGTGCTACGCCAGATCGAGGCGCGACGGATCGAGAATTGTGGGATGTAGCGATGAACCGGAACGGATGAGTTCGCCGGGGCGTCCGCACGGGGCGTGGCGGGGTGTTAGAGGAAATCCGCCGGAGATGGCAGGGCAGATCGAGTCGAATAGCGGGATTAGCGAAGAACATGGGCGAGAGTAGCATATTATCCTCTAGTTATCAACAGTATCTATTTAGTATCCTAGGGAACGCGTCGTTCGAATGAAAAGATTTGTTCGAATGAATGACAACGTTTGTTGTGACGTTTCGAAACAGTTTCCCAGCGCTTCCACCGCCCCAGCATCTCCCGCTGGAACAGCGCCGAGCTACAGCACGACGAACAGTCCAAAAAAGAAGGAGAGATCCTTCGGGGCAAAAGGCGCCCCTCAGGATGACAGCGGTAAGGCTCGACGGCGGCTATGTCTGAATTCGGATACGAAAGAACCGCCCGCCTGAAGGCGGCCGCTACAAAACCCTGTTGCCGCAGCAAGAAAAATGCCTCGGGTCTCGCGCCGGAAACGCCGTGCGACCTGAGTTACAAGAGAGGAAAAATTCCCAGGGCCGCTCCCGACTTTTATGGATGGCGCATTGGCGCCGGGGCCGCGAGCGCGCCCTTGGCTACAAGGAAAGCAAACGCGTTCGGTAGGAACACGCCAAAAATCAGGAGAGATCCTTCGGGGCAAAAGGCGCCCCTCAGGATGACAGCAGTAGGCTATCCAGGGTGAGCGCCTGTCTATGGTTTCGGCATTCCCAGCAGGCCCGCGCAGCGGCGGCCGCAGCGGCGGCCTCATCGTCGGCATCATATCGGCATCATATGTGACGATGTCTCCGGCCGGAGCGCACACGCGCGGGCGGAAAGGCAATTGGAACGCGAATCGAGAATTGCGGGCAAGCGGCTGGGAACAAAGGATCTTCGCATCGACGATAGAGCGATTGGAACGAATGGGACAGGGGTGTCGAAAAGAGAAGGCTGGCAATTCCGAGTCACGTACCGAAAGCGCCGGGGAGCCTCTAGGAGGTCAACGTGAAACGAAAACGGTCCCCTAAAAACAGGCCCAACGACGAAAAACCGTCGAAACGAATCGCAGCAAATGCGAGCCCGGAAGCGAACCAACAAGAGGATCAAGATGATGTAGTGGTAGTGGCTATTGGGGCTTCAGCAGGCGGGCTGGAGGCCTTCACCGACCTGCTCTCCCATCTCCCTCCGGACACCGGAATGGCCTTTGTGCTCGTCCAGCACCTCGATCCCAAGCACGAAAGCATGTTGACGGAGCTGATCTCCCGTTCCACAAGAATGCCCGTATTGGAAGTGAAACACGGAATGAGAATCGAGCCGGACCACGTCTACGTCATCCCTCCGAATACGACGATGACCATCCACGACGATACCCTGCGGCTGACGGCGCGCGAAGAAGCGCGGGGACTGCACATGGCCGTGGATTACTTCATGCGGAGCCTCGCAGAGGTGCAGGGCCATAACGCCATCGGCGTGATTCTCTCCGGCTCAGGGACGGACGGAACGCTGGGTCTGGCCGAGATCCAGGCGCAAGGCGGAGTGACGTTCGCTCAGGATGAAACGACGGCCAGGCACGACGGCATGCCGCGGAGCGCGATTGCCGCGGGTTGCGTGGACTTTGTGCTGCCGCCCAGCGAGATTGCCCGCGAGTTGACGCGCATGGCGAGCCGCCCGTACATCGCGCCTAGCGGAAAAGACGAAGCCGCCGACCTTGTGCCCGAACAGCACGTTGGGCTGAAGACGATTTTCCAGCTGATCCGCAAGAGCACCGGCGTGGACCTTACGTATTACCGGCACACCACCATTCGGCGGCGCGTCCAGCGCCGCATGATCGTTCACAAAATGGACACGCTGCCGCGTTACGTCAAGTACTTGCAGAAGAACCCAGCTGAGATCAAAGCGCTCTACCAAGAGATGCTGATCAATGTGACCAGCTTCTTCCGCGACCCCTCGGTCTTCGAGGCTTTAAAGGGGCGCGTTTTTGCGGGCCTCCTGAAGAAGCGCCCCGCGAATTCGCCGATCCGCATCTGGGCGCCCGGCTGCTCCTCGGGCGAAGAGACCTACTCGCTGGCTATCGCGCTGCTGGAATCCCTCGGCGACAAGGTTTCCTCCCTCCCCCTGCAGATTTTCGGATCGGACGTGAGCGAGACCAGCATAAATAAAGCGCGCAACGGCCTGTATCCTGAAAATATTCAAAGCGACGTTTCGCCAGAACGTCTAGGCCGGTTCTTTGTGAAGGTGGAGGGCGGCTACCGCATCAATAAGAACGTGCGCGATATGTGCATCTTTGCCCAGCAGAACCTGCTGGCCGACCCTCCCTTTTCGCAAATGGACTTGATCTGTTGCCGAAACTTGCTGATCTATCTGGAAGCGCCGCTTCAGAAGAACGTCATCTCACTTTTCCATTACGCGCTCAAACCCGATGGATTTCTGGTGCTGGGGGGTGCGGAAAGCGTTGGCACACTGAGCAATTTGTTTTCTCTGGAAGATCGAGCGAACAAGATTTACGCGAGGCGATTCACGGCCATCCGGCCCGCGGTGGCGTTTTCTCTAGGCCGCTATCCGGAGAGGATCGGGCCAGGCACGAAGCCTCACCTGGTGGCCAGGAAGGAACCTTCGTGGAGCGCCGCCGAGGCGCAGAAGGAATTCGACCGGCGCTTGCTGCAGCAATTCGCGCCCGCGGCCGTTTTCGTCGATGAAGGGCTCGAGGTGGTTCATTCGCGGGGGAACGTGGACCGCTATTTGAAGCTTTCCCCGGGGCGGGCCACGCTGAGTATCCTCAAGATGACCCGGGAAGGGCTGTTGCTCGAATTGCGCAATGCCATCACGCGCGCAAAAAAGGACAACGTGACGGTGCGCCGGGAACACGTGGACGTCAAGACCGATCACTCCGTTCGCGACGTCACGTTCGAGGTGATTCCGCTGCGCGTGGCCAATGCGCACGAACCCTACCTGATGATCGTATTCGAGGAAGCCGCCGCGGAATGGAAACAACGGCAGGGCAAGCGCCGGGTGGGGCCACTCCGAAAGGACACGTCATCGAAACGTCTGGCCAAACTGGAACAGCAATTGGCGGCGACCACTGAGTATCTACACACGGTGATCGAAGATCAGGAGGCCACCAACGAAGAGTTGCAGTCCGCCAACGAAGAGATTCTTTCCAGCAATGAAGAGCTGCAGAGCACCAATGAGGAACTGGAGACCGCCAAGGAAGAGTTGCAATCGACGAACGAGGAACTATCCACGGTCAACGACGAACAGCGCAGTCGCCACGATGAAATCGTCCATGCGAATAACGACCTGAAAAACCTGCTCAGCAGCACCAAGGTTGCGCTGGTCATTGTGGACAGAGATCTGAGTATTCGCCGGTTCACGCCGGAGGCACAAAGAATTCTGGGACTGATCACGAGCGACGTAGGCAGGCCTTTCGACAACATCAACGCGAGCCTGAATATTCCCGACCTGCACCAACTCGTTCTTCAGGTGGTTACTGACTTCACTCCGGTCGAGCGGGACGTGCACGTGCGATCGGGAAAGCAATACACGCTACGAGTCCTGCCCTATAGCACCATGGATAACAAAGTCGACGGCGCTGTCATTACATTAGCTGCCGAGAGCGTCAGGGAAGCCAGGCTGGCGGGGGAAGCCGTCTTGGCAGATCATCCTGCCGATATGATGGCTGTGCTCGACTCCGACTTGCGTGTCAAGGCGGCCACACCGTCATTCTGCAGGGCCTTTCAGATCACCCCCGGAGTGGTCCAGAACCTTTCTCTGCATCGCTTGAACCATGTCTTCCCCGATAACCCGGAGCTGCAAAAAGTTCTGCACAAGGCGCAGCAGACCGGCGAAGCGATTGCTCCTTTTACGGTGGAGCTGAGGATGGACGGGGAGACGCGCACGAAGTTTGAATGCAGGCTCGAACCCATCACGCTCGAAGGCGGCGCCAAGGTGATCACGCTTTCCCTGCATGCCTCATTCGGACAGGAGAGAAGTGCGCAAACGGGAGGCTGAACGACCGAATTTGGAGTGGCGGCCCCGGGGAGGGTCGAACTCCCAACCTCCTGCTTCGTAGGCAGGCGCTCTATCCAGTTGAGCTACGGGACCGGCGATATTTCGACTATAGCATTATATTTCTGCAAAGACGAAGCGACGGGCTTTTCGGTAGCGGGTCAGTTTGAAATTTTGGCACCTTGAACGAGTTTTCAGGACTCGGTATTCTGAGTCTTGCTCGGCGGAAGCAAAATCCCGGAGTCCCGGACTCTGAACTGTTTCGATACAAAATTTGAAGATAATTGGCTTCGCTAGGGTAGTTCGCTTCTGCGCAACGCAAAGTCTTATCGTAGATTCTCGGCCGTGTCTCAAGAACATCGAAACATTCACCTAACTGCGTCAGTAATTCTGCTGTCTTGTTTTGGCCTTCCATGCGCGGAGTATACACCTGTTACTTTGACTGAGCAGTAATTCGGGCGTACGCTCTCGGCATGAACAATCCAGTAGGGCGAGCGTGTCTCATGCGAACCGCACCTATTATGCTGCTCTGTTTGGCAATTCCGACCCAAGTTAGTGCGAAGCCGAAACATCCTGTGGTTGTCCAAGTGGTCAAACGTCACGTGCTAACGTGGTCTAGAAACCCGAACATAGGAACAGTGTCCGGAAGGCTGGCCTATGTGAAGGTGTTTATTTGGAGGGGAACGATCGAGCAGGCCGCTGGTGCCAATGAAGAGTTATATACGCTTCATCCGCTTTACGAAGACTCGACGCCGCTCGCACCCGGCATCTACCAAGGATGGGTTGACGAGGAACCTGTGCGTGTTAGTTACAAAATAGAAATAGAAGTTATACGCGCAGACAAAAAGCGACAGACGGTTATCTATCAAGTGTCAGCCATTCACTGGCCGAAAGAATGGGATGACTCAGAAATTTCTCCTGCTCGACAACCGTGAACATCTAATTTCAAACTGACCCACTACCGGCTTTTCAGTAGTGTCTCAGTTTGATTTCGTCTGCAAGCAGTGGCGCGCTCCCTTGATTCTTTCACTGCCAGGATCATTTAATTGGAATGTCACCTCGGCGCAGGTAATCCGGAAAAGGTTCTGGAAGTATATCAAGCCTATAGTCGTTGTTGGAGGGCATCTCGTGTGCCGCCGGCAACAGTCTAATCGACTTCACAACGATCGCATTCTTTGTGGTGTCAACTTGAGCAGTGATCCTGACGTGGTGACCGGCGTGACCCTTGAGGGCCTTGGGATTCGTTACACTCCAAATCTTCATGTCCTCGTCGCTAACAAAGAGCTTTTCATCAAAGCTCATGCCTGTGATGTCGATCGGTTTGGCGTTTGTAGCGGCGGTGCGAGGCGTCTCCTGTGTTTTTGATTGAGGTATGGCGTTCATCCAGGAGAACATCAGCAGACCAAGGACAACGAATAATTCGCTCATCG
>Ga0207148_1079_pt1 | contig 22644 bp, 12 predicted proteins | sample Alteio_BWMinHeat_34_FD_153558 | JGI IMG/M metagenome (GOLD analysis project Ga0207148, IMG submission 153558) | Enriched cells from forest soil in Barre Woods Harvard Forest LTER site, Petersham, Massachusetts, United States -... | ecosystem: Environmental > Terrestrial > Soil > Temperate forest >... | reverse complement strand
ATAGATCTCGATCATGATGAGTGCACGAACGACAGAAGGTTCAAAGCCGACTATTGCTGCGTAACTGAAGACCGCCAGCATCGTCAGGATCATTTTCAGCGTTCGCTTACGAAGTCCAAGAAAGCGGAGTAACTGTGCAATCAGGACCGCGATAATAGCAACGTTGAAGCCGCTGACCGCAAGAATGTGCGAAACACCTGCATCAGTAAAATCCGATCGCGTCGGTGTTGGAAGATCTGATCGCTCGCCGAGTACAACAGCTTCCACGAAGCTGCGCGACAGGCTGTCTGAGATCGCTCGCGCCAGTGTCGCGGCAGCATATCGTCTGCATGCTGCGCAAAGGCGATCGAATTTCCTGGCAAGGTCTTCCTCGGACAATCCGCGATCGACAATGTCAACTCTGTTCCTGATGAAAAATCGGGCACACACACCATACCGAGCAAATAAATGGGCATCAGCAGCATATTCGTATGGATTCCGAGGATCGGTCAATGGTTCAAGTGTACCTGTGATCTCAACCAATTCGCCCTGCGACATTGCAAGAGAATCCTGCGGCGTACGAAAAGGGAATTCCACGGCTACCAATTCATTCGAGGATAGCATCGTCTTCTCGTATCGTAACGAATCGCATCGGACAAGTGTCGGCGCACGCTCGAGGATCGAATCTGAAGCGATTCGTCCAAACAGAGAAACATTCTGCGGCTTGAGACGAGAGAGTTTAGCACTTGGAGAACGCGTAAGTTCCATGTCGAGCGTTGCAGCGGTCGCGAATGATGTTGCTGCGATAAAGAGAGCAAGCAGCGGCAAGCGTGTTGCGCGAAACTGCCGGAGAAGGAGCAGCGCTTGCATACCAACAAGAGCGACCGCTAATGCAAAGAGGATCCCCCACTGCATGTCAGCAACCGTGCTCGAATTTTTCAGAGAGAATACATTGAATCCACAGCGCTCAATAAGTATCCCTGCGCCGAAACAGAGGAGGACAAAAAGTGCTGGTCGACGAACGTAAGAATCCAGATTCACCACAGATCAGCGAGCGAGCACCATCCTCCTTGTCACGACAATGCCGTTAGCATATAACGAGGCGGAATAAATGCCCGAGGTGAGATTGCCCGCATTAAAACGCACGCTGTATCGCCCAGGTTTCTTCCATTCGTCAAGCACGTTACCAACTGGCCGTCCGAGAACATCGCTGACGACGATTCTGGCCTGACACTCGACCGGAATATCATACGAAAGCACAGTCGATGGATTGAATGGATTCGGGCTGGGTTGGGCCATGAAAACCTGCAATGGGACCTCCCAGCTATTGACAAGATGCACCGTCGAACAGGTTGAGTCGAGCGTTACCGTAGCACCGGTCGCTAGAGATTGAAGGCACGCACCCGCTACAGCGGAATTCAATAGCTGCACATCGAAGCCGATATGTACCACGGAGGTGAACGACATGGCATCAGCGCCGTTCAATGTGCTCGAAAACTTGAGTTTGATGAGAGGGATACTATCGAGTGCTCCACCACCCCACATGAAGCTATCCTGCAGGCATGTGTAAGTAATAAGTTCGTGTCCAGGGATCCCGGTAAGGATAGGGTAGCCAAAATAGGAATGCGTGTTATTTTGATCGACATCCTGGAATAGGATATTTGTCGAATCGTAATTCAGTTGAAGAGTGAATCCGTTTGCGTGATACGGTGCAAGATCATTCGAAGCCCAAACCGGAAACTCAAAGTTTTCACCGCCGAGAATATGAATCTTTTGAGTCGCAGTGAACTGGATTCCAACGTGCGAACCTGTTCCCGTCATCAAGATCGTTTTCGAGGAGCCTTGCGGAATGCTGAAATAGATGGTGCAGGATGCAGTGCGCGACCCTTCTCCGCCAGGCGCAAACCGCACAGCGATATCAACCGAGCCATTTGGCGGAATCGTGATACCGCTGCCTGATTGCAAAATAAACTCTGCTGCATTTGGTCCCGTCATGACAATCGAATCGACATTCACTGCAACGTCATTCGGGTTTGTGAGCGTGATCGTTCGATCCTCTGTCTTGCAGGTAAGAATCGTATCAAACGTTGGCGTTGATAGTGATGCGGGAAGGATCGTTTCAATACGGGCGATCAGGACAACTTCCGTCTGCATTCCATTGCTGGAAGTCACGAGAAGCTTCGCAACCTTTAAGCCATTGGGAGCCGCGGGGATAAAGCGTACTTTTAAGCTGTCCGTTCTCCCGCGCCCGGTATCGACTGCAAACGGAAGCACACGAGCGAGCGCCTGAAAATACGTTTGGTCAGTACCACCGATCGTGAGTGCATTGATCTCGGTCTTCGCTGATCCGGTATTCCCGATGTAGATCGTTGAATCTTTCGCCGCATCCGAGGCAGCAAAGACTCCAAAGTCCAACGTGTCGATCAAACGCGTAGCTCTGTTATCGACAAATGCCTTTGGCTGATCGAGCACCCCGCGGCCATACACGTCAACAACGTAGGCACGCAAGTGGACTGTCTTCGCAATGATCTGCGTATGCATGCGCCGATTAAGCTCGAGAGGCTTGAATTCGATCGTCATCGAAGCCGATTGACCAGAATTAACTGTGAACGGAGCAGTCTGTGTCGCAGTCGGGGTTGTAACGTAAAATTTGCTCGTGTCCTGCAAGTGACGCGGGAATCCAAGAATATCGACCGGATCGCTTGAGATATTTGTTAAAGGCACGATCGAATCGAATGCTCCCGTGAGATCGGGCTTGAGAAGCCGGTCTCCAAAATCGATCACTTGATCGACGGTCTTCAGTGGCGTGATCGTCTTGATTTGGGTTCCACCGGTATACGCATAACTATCAACGGGTCCGAGCGCGTATACCGTTGCGCCAAACGGTTTGGCGCAATGCAGATTGTGCGTGCCTTGTTCCAGTGATACCTGCGCATAGACGAAGGTGCTTCCGGGAATCGGTTTGAAGTTCGCGGCGCCGATGACAGCACCATCCAGCATCAAACTTGGGACGCCCGTCTTATCAACGACTAAATTGACATAATTTCCCGTAAATGCAGCAGGGTTCACCACGCTTACGACCGTATAAGCGGTATCGAATTGCTCGACAGGAAAGATCAGCGCCAGTGCGGGATCGCCGTAGGCAGGATTGTTAAAATCGTTGAGTGATCCCCAACTGGTATGCATGTATTGTCCGACAAGGATCGGATTTGTTGCACTGATCGATGTCACTCCCGGTAGCGAGGTAATCTGATAAAATTGTCCTGCGTTCAGTGTCGCAACGACAGTCCCGTTGACTGTGATGCTATTGCCGTCCTCTGCTGAAACGATGCGGACAAGATCAGGCTTAACCGAGGTTGCATATGGTACGACCAATGCAGAATCGCCCCATGCACTGACCGGTGGAACCTGCTCGATCAAATGATCTCGGCTTGGTGTGCCATTACTATTGACACCGTTCTCCGGGATTTGCGTCCGTCGATGTCCGCTGAAGACTGCGATCGGTTGGTCCGATTCGATGTGTGTACCGGTCTGGTCGTTCGTCCCATCGAATGGATCACCCTGGACCATATAGACTTCTCCAGTATTCAGGACGATCGTAAATGGCTGTTGGGCCGTTCTGCCTGCAAATGTTGTTGCTGCGGGAGTGATCGTAACATGGGTGCTGTCCTGCACGCCGACGATTAAATTCTCACCAGGAGTTTCTCCACCACCAACGAGAGAGGTCGGAAAATTCATCGTTCGATATTCCGTGCCGAGCACATTCACAGGCAATGCCATGAAGGCATCACTCGACCACAGTTTATGATTCATGCCGTAGACTGCGACATCAGTATCTGCAACGATGTGGACGGCCATTCCGGGCAGTACCACCTCCGACTGTGTAACTTCTACGCTCGACGAACTCAGATCGCTCGGCAGGATGATCGTGGTGATCGCACCAGGTGTTGCGGTGAATGTCTGAGAAAAATTGATTGCTGGAACCGTGACAAGGCCTTGTGCTGGAGTATGGCTTGTAATATACAGCGCCATGAGATTCTCCATTTCGCTGCCACCCTCGTTTGCACCAAAGGCAACATAAAAATTTTTGCCAAGATTATTTCGACGCGCTTGAGCCTTCACATTGACAGGATGAAGAATGCTGAGAAGCGCACACAACGTGGCGAGAACGAGCAACACGTGCCCATTGAGAGGAGACAAACTACCTGCGAAACCAGAAACACGAAGTGAAGCCGATCTCATGTCGATAATAAGGTGGTAATGTGCGGGTAGTGGAGAGAGTGGCACATCACTCCGGTTGCTGCGTTCTTCTCGTCACACCTTTATGATAACGCGAAGAAAATGAAAGGTTACAAACTGAAAATGTCCGGCAACGACAGCGTGAACAACCTACAAGTGATGTTCACTCTTACTTAGACACTCTGTACATGAAAAGGTTACTACTTTACGATGTCTATCTTGGTTGAGGCACTAATTTTTGCCCCACTCAAAACATCCGTTGCTTCGAGATGCAAAAAGGCTGCGCCGCTTGATTTAAGCTTCTCGGCGCCGATATGAAAGGATTGCGCTCCGGCAGCATAGTGTACCCCAGACGAAGATCCAAGCATATTGCCTTTGATGTCCGTCAAATTCCAGGAGAGCAGGATATCGCGTCCAGCGGTAAACGGCACCTCGATGCCATCGCTTGATCGAGCATCCGCAGGATTGGGATGAGGTGCAGCAACCTCGAAGAAGGGTATCTGCTTTTGCAGGAATCTACGAGTCGTCTGGTCTCCACAATCGTTTGCATAATAGAGCGTGTCCGGCGTTTTCACGAAGCGGAAACCGCAAGGTCGTATCGCCGTCTCAAGCCAGGTATGCACAATGCTTGTTGTGTCCGGCGTAATGAATGCCTTCATGAGCACCGTGAGCAGCAGGGTGTTCGATTGATCCGTAATTTTAGAAAGATGCTGCCCGACAAGACGGATTGTGTAGATGCGCGAAACCGGATCCCAGGAAAGTGCACTGTTGTCGGGCTCGCTTGCAAGTCGTTGCGAGATCGAATTCGTGCGATCGATCCCAACAGGCTCAAAGACGTCATTCGGGAATTGAATGAACACGGTAAAGCTGTCGAGTTCTGCACGATGGAGCCAATCACCCGTCAAATAGATCGGCAAACGGAACGGCATTGCATCTCCTGCGCTGGGAGTGAAGCTTGGCCTGATCGCAAACGCGTTGAGAATCTGGATCTTTCTGACGAGATGGAACACAAATGTGTCGATGAGGCTGGGAGCATCACCGCCACTCTTTCCAAAGAGCGTCAAGACCATCCGCTGATCACCGTTGAGCGAATCCAATGGCAATTGATAACTCACATTCACATGAAAACTATCACGCGCTGCAATTCGGATTGGAAAGATAAATTTCTCAAGTTCGAAACCACCACTGTTGCCGGAAAGCGAAATACTATCAAAAATGATCGGGATGCCGTACGGATTGCGAATGGTGATCGTGCTGTTGATGCTATCGCATCCAGTGATCGTCCCCAACTCATACGCGCGAGGGCCAAAATCAGCATGGTCGACACGCACTTTGGCGACCACATACTCGACAGGCTGGTTGCGCGAGTCGTTAACGATACCAACGGTGTCGTAAAAATCACCAATGTTTCGTACACTGAAATGTACGGTGCCGGCAAACGTGTTTGAGTTTGTCACCTCCGGCAGCGTATCGAGGTGCAAAAAGATACGATTGGGATCGTTCAATATCCTGAACGCGAAGTGGAAGTCTGTAGTATCCGTAAACTGCAGCGAATCGATCAACGCCTGCATCGAGCCCGTGTTGGTGATCGAGTTGAATCGCGTTGTATCAGCATCAGTTAGGAGTGTTGGCAGCCGCGGTGCCATGATCGTACCAAAGTTGATGACAGGCGGGGTCGCGATCACATAGGGTTCAACTCCAACGCCATAGAGCGTATCAAAGATATTCTGTAGTTCCCCAACGATTTTTACAATGGCAGTATCCGGACCGAGTTTGGTCGGCGTAAAGGTCGCATGATAACTCCACTGAGAGCGCAGCACACCAGCAGTGTCGAGGAAAACCGGATTCGCAACTGGGATCACATCCAATAGCTTGAAGGCTGCTGCATTGCCAGAGACGATCGAGATCGAGAAAAGGTCAGTTGTGTCAGTGCCAACGTTCGGTACTGCGATCGTACCAATCGGTGAGGTCTTAGCGACTCTCACTTTGCCGAAATCGTGATTGGCCTTCGCGAGGCGAGGAAACACCCCTCTGCCCTTGATCAACACTGATTGTTTGTCGTTCGGAGGAACAGCATTGCTCGTAACGTTCGCCCGATATTGGACGAAGCCCTCTGCATTTGGTACAAATGAAACGTTGATCGCTTTTACGGCACCCGGAGGGTACGGCGCGCTTATCAAGATTGGGTCGATCGTAAATCCGAGCGGCTGTGCAGCAGAATAATCTTGCGGATTGATCGTGACCGCAGCGTTGACTCCACCTGTGCTTCGGATCGTAAAGAAACTATCTCGTTTGACTGTAAGTCGAACTCGGCCAAAATCAAGGACCGGCGGAAAGACCGTGTCATTCGGATCAACTCCATTCCCAAGAAGCTTGATGAACACGTTTTTTGTGGACGATGACCAGACCCGTACAAGCGCGCTATCGGGTCCCTCTTGATTTGGGTGAAAGCGGAAATGAACGGGCAGCGATGCCCCGGGAGCAAGCTGGAACGGGCTGAAATTGTTATCGAGCATGTCGAATGCACTACTATCCCAGCGTTCCCATGAGAAGCGATAGACAGTGATCGTGTCGACGAGATCGTTGACCATGTATGCGGAGTACACAGCAGTCACACTATCCTTCGCAGAGTGATTCAGAATTGTATCGAAATTCAAATCAACAGCATACAGACTATCGGTGTATTTGAAATTACCTCCACCAGCAAAGGTATATGAATCGAATGTTCCAAAGCCGAAGGTCTCGGCATAACAGGGTCTTGGTGACTCGACGTGCTGTTGTCCTGTCGTGACATCGAAGATCGTCCACGCATAAGGTGAACCCGGGATCTGGTGGAGCGGAATATTTTTTGGAAGGTATTTGCCGTTCCAACTTGTCTGCGTAACAACCGAAGTATCAACGATGAGTGTAAGATGATGCTCGTTAAAAGCGGCAGCATCGAGAATATTTGGGATCGTATAATAGGTCGACATGTTTTCCGTCGGCTGCACGACGGTCATATCAGGATCGCCTGGAAGTGATGCATCAGCACCGGCGGTCAACTCATATTTGACGACCATTGCCGGTTTGGAGGTTTCGACGGAGCTCATGAGTCCTGCCTGGAATTGATACCAAGTGCCCACCTGGAGTGTCGTCGCGATTGCGCCATTCACGGTCACAACAGTTGAATCCACACCTGCGAAGACGCGCACCATATCGCCTCCCGGTGGCCGCAACCGCGTGTGGTCTTGTCCAGATGAGACGACAGTGAAATGCTGCCCCCACAATTCCATTGGTGGAAGTTGCTCGCACACATGATCGCGACTCATACGGCCCGTCAGAAAGCGAGGGACATCAAATTCGAGCGAATCGGGAGCACCTGCACGCTCATGACCGCTGAAGACGGCGATGGGTTGATCCGCAGTAACGATCGATCCCGAAAGGTCGCAATCATTTCCGGGTGCAGCACCTGTGTATCCGAGCACAGCAACGGTATCAACTACCGAACGAAGCGAATTGGTAGTTGTGTCGTATACGAGGATGGTCTGCAATGTCTTCAACAGCCCGATGAAGCCTTCATCCCGAGCAAGGATAGGCAACACCTGGCCGCGTCTGAGTGTCACTTGATACGGAACACCGCGTTTAAACCTTCCGCCGTACGAGTCGGCAGTTAGTGTGAAATTCACGTTGGTGTTATCGACCGTTGCCGCAATTGCAAATTCGCTTCGAGGTGTGACGTCTCCGGGTGAATAGCCACCATAATAATTTAATGCGTTCCGCAAGCTGGCGATAACATAGTGCTGTCCCAGACTCTCGACTGGAAGCGCGAGATAACCATCCGAACTGAGCCAATTGTGCGACATCGCATAGACGGCCACGAGATCTTCGGCCTGCACGTGAATAACAAGATTGTAGGCGATATCATATTCTCCGCCGTTGAGTGTGGCGAAGTTCGGGATATTGATCTCTGTGAGTCGATTTGGGTCAGTGTACGTTGAGAGCGACCAGATTCCTCTCATGAGACTGACAGTAACGGGAGTCACTGAACGCGAGGAGATAAAAATCTTACGGAAACTTGAGTCAGTGCCTGGTCCATCGGAGCCTACCGCCGAAAGGAAGACAAGATAAAAATCTCTTCCAACTGTTTTATAAACAGGCGCCGGCGCACTCTGAATTGTGGGACCTTTGTTGGCACCAAGCCAATCTTTGTTGGGAACCCGATCAACGGACATTCCTGGCTGCTGGGCGACATCTGGTGCATGACGGTGTGTTCGCGACTCAGAGAGCGGGGCCTGAGCAAACACGCTCCCTGTTGATACGGCAGTGACTGCAATCCACACCCCTAAAAAGCGCAGAATCCAACTCAAGAGATCATCCTCCGAAAAGAATCATATCGATACGAGCAAGTTGCTCGATGTTGAAGACACTTACATACAAACTCCTACTATGCGATAAATGATGCCGAAGACGAATACCGGACCTGTTTTTCTTCCTGCCACTGTTCGAAAACCGCCGAGGGAGAGACATTCTCCCTCGACAATCACATTACTTTGCGAGCACGATTGACTGGCGCTCGTTAATATTCAACGCATTCGATTTTAGCTCATAGATGTAATGGCCAACGGGTAGCTCAGCTTTCTCGAAGTGAATATCGTACGGTCCGGCAGCAACCTCCTGATCGAGCAATGTCGAAACCAACCTGCCCAGGTCGTCATAAACCTTCAGGCTCACATCCGCGCGCTGCGGCATTGAGAAGGAGATCGTCGTTCCGCTGCGGAAAGGGTTCGGGTAAGCTGTTGAAAACTTTGAGAGTGGCTGCGTTGCTGACGCAACGGATGCACTCGATGCCGGCATCAGTTTGATGCGCGTCACCCCAGCCTCCAGATCGAACCAGAGAGCGGTATGCGTGAAGCACTTCACCGTTGCCATGACCGGCATTTCAAGCGGTGGCGTCACGTCGATATGAACCGAAAGATCTTCGCCCATTTCCATGTGACTGACATCCATCGCGAGATTCTCACGCACTCTGGCGTTATACAGCTTTGCAGCATCCCCATCGAGGATGACCTGTGTGCTATCCAGATAGACGCGATTTGCAAGAATGTTGCGGATATTGACAACATTCTGTTTCGCAGTCGATTGTACGATACCAGGATTGTCGCCTGGTTTCAAGAACACACCACGAAGCGGTTTCAAAAGAGATCCGGCTGTGTACCCGTATCCATCGACGCGTCCGAAGCCATAGGCAAGAATTGTAAACCCGTGCGCTTCATCATTCGGACTCGTAATGTGGTGGGCACCTTGTGCGGCGCTCACGGTAGCAACAGACCAATTCAATCCGCCAAGCTGTGTGGCAACCGGCGAGAAACTCGCGGCAGGAATTGTGGTGCCATCCATCACGATCTTGCCTACGCCGGATTGTTCGGTCACGATAACAACACCATTAATCGTGAAGAAGGGATCGTTGCTCGTAAAGAACGTAAAGTCGTTGTATGATTGATTGATCGGCGGTTCAACCGCAAGGAACGGGTCGCCTGTGCCCTGAAGTGTGGTCGATGTGTGAGCTAGCATTCCAGCAAGTGCGGGACCCGATGTTTCGACCGCGATCGGTCCCAGGATCAGCGAATCATACCATTGGTCATGATTCAACGTGATGCGAGGTGTACCATTCAATTTTACAATTGTGCCATCGTTGAGCGCCTGGATCCTCATCAGATCACCACTTGTGCGCGGTCCAAAGTTTGTACAAACGAATGCATCTCCCCATGCACTGATCGGAGGAATTGCTTCTGTAAGGGCGTTTCGGCTTGTCGTATTCATCTCTTGCTGATAACCAACAGGCACCTCTGCACGAACATGAGCACCATAGACCACAACTGGTTGATCGCTTGTAACATGTGAACCAGTCAGGTCAAGCAAAACAGTTGGGGGATTTGCCTGAATCTGCACGCCTTCACCGGAGTTAAGCGTAAATGAAAGTGGTGTTCCTGCTGCTTTGCCGCCGAGTGTCTGAGCGCTGGGTGTAATTGTGACATGTGTGTTGTCGGCAAACGCGGCAACGGAAAACTCCGACTCACGTTCATTCCCCGTCGTATTAAGCGCTGAGTTATAGTAGCTCATCACGCGATAATCGGTGCTTGCAGTATTTTTCGGCAATGCAAGGAAGGCATCAGTTGTATACAACTTGTGATTCATGCCGTAACAAACAATGGAGCTATCCGATACGACATGTATGACCGTGTTATCGACAACTTCATCGGAGTTCATCAGCGGATCAATCACGTCCGAAATCCGGAACGACATCGAACTCCTTGCGGTCATGTTGAACGTCCGCGTAAAGCTGGGATAGTGTTTGCACGTGACCGTTACATTCGCTCCCTGATCGAGCGTCGCAATGAAAATATCCTGGTAGTTTCCATCAATGTAATCTGGAAGCTCATTCTGATCAAAGACCAGTAGAAACTCATTGCCCGTATTCGTTACATTGACCTTTTTGCCATGACCACCGCAAGGTCCCTGGGCAATGGAGATCGTAGGTAGAATTAATAATGTGAAGAGCAAAACTGCAACTGCACAGATACTCGCTGGGCTGCTGCGAAGAATGTTACGCCGCTCGATAGTGCGTGTTTTCATGAACGTGTTTGAAAGTAAAAGCGAAATCCCCTTCGAATACCCAATCTCTGGGCGATTGGAGGCATTATAATCGCCTAAATATACAACAGCCGCGTGCTCGAGGAGCATATTCAAGTACCAAATTCTTTGCGTCTTTTGTATGTGACTCTGACGGCGTCCTAGTGTAGCGAAGAGGTCTAGTATGACACTTCTCAAGTAGCAAAGTTACAGGCCCATCGTTGACCAACTCAACCTCCATCATTGCTCGGAATCTTCCCTCTGCAACCCTCTCAGAGCCGATTCGAGCCCTCAATCCATCGATGAACTTGCGATACAGCCCCTCCGCCAATTCGGGTCGCTCAGCCAAAGTAAAACTCGGTCGGTTTCCCTTGCTGGTATCGCCATAAAGAGTGAATTGACTCACTACCAGACAAGCAAGACCTTTGTCAATCAACGAGGAGTTCATCTTTCCGGAATTGTCCTCGAAAATTCTTAGATTCGAGACTTTTTCGGCCAAATACTTAACGGTTGTTTCGTCATCTCCTATGCGAAAACCGACGAAGAGCAATAGTCCGCGGCCAATTTCACCGATGACCTCGTCTTCAACTCGCACCAAAGCGCGGGATACTCTCTGAAGAAGAATACGCATTAATCCACTTTGTTACACCTTGACTTGAGGAGTTCGTTCGCCGATAAATACGCGGGGGATTCCTCCGAGATCATCGACGACGCGCAAACAGTTAATGTTGTGTGACTGCATAATCTCCCTAACCGCATTGCTGGCACCAAAACCCATTTCCAGTGCCAGGATACCAGCAGGATGCATGATCTCATCAACAATCTCAGCGATCCTGCGATAAAAAGAGAGTCCATCAGATTCATCTGTCAGCGCCATGCGCGGCTCACGGTCTCGGAGTTCGCGATCAAGATCTGCGATCTCACTTACAGGTATGTAAGGCGGATTGCTCAGAACGACATCGAATATACCGAGCGCATTGGAGTCTGAAAATATATCACAGACTTCAAATTGAACGTTTGCGAGCTTAAGAAGAACTCTGTTCTGCTCGGCCAGCCGAACGGCATCCACACTCGCATCCACCCCCAGTATTTGTGCATCGTGAAGATTGGCAGCGATCGCCAGCGCGATCGCACCTGAGCCAGTGCCAATATCGAGAATTCTTGGTGCTACATAGCCTCGCAGACGGAGCTCACGCAGTACTTCTTCGACGAGCAGTTCAGTCTCGGGTCTCGGGATGAGTGCAGCCGGTGTCGTGAATATTCGAAGACCGAAGAATTCTGCCTCGCCGATGATGTACTGTAGAGGTTCGCCAGCTAGACGACGATCCACTAGCGTTTTGAACGACGCCAGTTCTTCATCAGTAATTACTCTAATGAGTAAAGTGCGGACCTCGCTTCGATTCCATACTTTCAACACATGAGCAGCGAGAAGTTCAGCAGTCAGTCGAGCCTCATGGATGGCACCTTCGTCCAACTGCTGCTCAGCATATAAGATCGCTTCTGACCACGTCATCGAATCTGGGGACCGCTCGTGATTCGATCGAGAAGGCCAGCAAGCGTCCCGGTCTCGATTCGCCGATCATAGCGTTCGATCTGCTCAGGTTTCATCTCAAAATTCGCTTGAGATCCACGCCCCGTGTTTCTTGCTGACCAATCCTCATAGAGCTCAGAGATGAGATCAGCCTGTCCTGGAATATCGGATTGATCCACGGCTCTTCCGGCATGTGTCTCTGCGAGTAATTCCGCAATCGCACTCTGGACTGGAGCGATTGCGATCAAAGGACGCATTGCGCCAAGATATTCATAGACTTTTCCCGGGACGATCGAGGCGATGGTTGGGACGTCGTCAACGATCAACAAAAGTGCGTCGCTCTTCTGGAGAAGCTCCACAGCCTCAGCGTGGGGTACGTAATCCATTTTCTCGACGAGTGGTGCTATCATTTTCCGTGAAAGCATTTCGTGTATCTCGGCGCCAAATCTGCCAACAAAGCGAAGGGTTAGCTTTGCAGGATCAATTCGATTTGAAGCGATGAGGAGCTCGACCGCCTTCAAGAAACTGAGAGGATTTCTTGGTCCATACAACGAACCAGAATAGGTGATGGTAAATTTTTCGTTCTTCGGAGGGATTGCACGAACGCGAATATCTCGCTCTGGGAAATCCGCGTTGTCGAATCCATTCGGAATGTGGACGAACTTCTCCTGCTGGAGATCGGGGTATTTCTGCAATGCATCTTCCGCAATCCCTTTCCAGGCGACTTCAACAATCTTCGAACGTTGAAAAACCGAATGCTCAAGTCGTTTGTCGATCTTTCTCGGCAGCCACCACCGATTCGGTGTGTTGTGGAAACCGGTCCATGGATCTCGAAAACCTGCGATCCACGGTAAACCAGAATGCCCGGCAAGCGAACGAGCGATCAGAGCCGGTGTGTAAGGAGGTGAAGACGAGTAGATCGCTTTGATCGGATACTTCGCCAATATTTTTTTTCCTTCGGCGACTGCTGATCTGTACCAACCAATACGAGCGTCTGGTATGAAGAATGTACCTCGAATGAATTCGGCGATCGATTCGGACATCGAGCGTTTCGCTCCTTCTTCCTTGATCACATTTACATCGAGAGAAACCCCTTTTGCTTTACCGGTAAATCTGCGATAATGATCGTAGGGCTCGAAGATCGGAGCGCGATAGATGATCAGGTCGCTGGGCAACTCCTTGACGAGCGATTCATCCCGGGCCTGATACTGCGGGTCCTGTGGAACAAGCATGATGGGCGTCCAACCATATTCGCCAAGGTACTTGATGTACTTGAGTATCCGTTGCACTCCCGGGCCTCCGGCAGGTGGAAAGTAATAGGTGACGAAAAGAACGTACTTGGGTTGTTGATCGGCCATTGTTTGCAAAAATAGGTAGGGCATCGTCGCCAAGGCACGAAGCTGCGACGTCCGATCGGTGCATTGCGATCGTTAGCGGACCTTTAGGAATGGAATGATACGCTCGAGCAGATTCGCATTCTGCGTCAAATGCACTTTACAGAAATAGGTCCCAGGCAGGAGGTTCTCCACTCCGATTTTTATGGTTGATTCTGCAGCCATAAGCGAAGGCAATGCGAGCGACCTTACATTGCGGCCGAGCACATCGAAGATATCCACGTTCACGGATGCCCGAGCATACTGGCTATCTGATTGTCCGATGCTAAGTCGAAGCGAGAGCTCACTCGTTGCGCATGGGTCGGGAAAGATGATGAATTGACTGGGACCGCTGGCCAGTGATTCAATGTAGCGTTGCGGACCAGTGAAGGTACCAGGAGCGGGAGGCAGATGGGTGGTTGGGTTCAGGATAAAATTATCAGCTCCAAGCCATTGCTCTTTTGCGCTGTCAGCCTTGCCAAGACAGGACCATTGAATGTAATGTGTATCTCTGACCAAAAACCAGACGCCCCCTCGTAGGGTATCGGATGGGTTCGCATCGAAATATTTGTTTGCTTGATACCCATCCAGATACGCAATCTGTCTTCCATCCAGGGATATGGAATATTTTCCATACTTGGGACCAATGGTTGCCATGAAGGAGATGGCAAAACTGTCATCATGGGGCACATAGAACTTGAAGAGCGCATAACCATTCGCAGCGCTCGGCTTAAAGAGCGCATACGTTTGCTGACTCCAGTGCGCATTCCAGTAAAAGCTCACGTTGTAGTAGATCATATCGCCCTGGGAGTGCCCAGAGATCGGGATCAGGTCCTCAAATTCGTAATTCAGCTTTCTGGTCAGAGTGATGGTTTGATCCAGCATCACGGCGCCAGAGATGCTTCCCACAGCGACGATGTGATACTTCCAGTCAGGTAGATATGGGACATGAAGTGTTGCGTGAAACCCATAGTCGGAGCCGACGCGGATGACGCCATCTGATTTGACGGGGATACTGTCAAGAAAGAGTGAGATCGTTTCGCCGATCTGGTAACCGGTTCCACAGAGTGCGATGGTATCACCATAGCGCACTGTGACAGGAGTCGAGTCCGCAATCATGCGAAGAGAAGGTCGTGCGAGCACGACGATTTGTTCTGGCTTTGTCTCGCCGTTTACCCGCAACGCGTAACTTCCGGGGGCAAGATCTGAAGGAACGGTGATGGCGAGTGCAAATTTGCCCGAAGCATCAGCGCTTACCGACCAAAGGTTCTTCGATCCGAGAACGATGCTGACCGGGCTCTTGGCCGAGTATCCGACTCCCTTGATCGACCACGACTGGCCTGAACTTATCGTATCCCGGTCCGTCCAGAATGGCGTCCAGTGCAGATAGTAATATGCTACGGTTCGATAATCATCGTGCACATCATTGTTCACTCCATGCTGAAGCAGATAATCGATCGAACTGTTAAAGTCGATGGCGTCCATCACATGGAACCGGTAGAATGAATCGAAGATATGAGTAAATCCTGAAAAAGGCGCAGTGAACGTCGCACCAAAGAACCACCAGCCGCCATTCAAATAATCTTCGCCGCCAGTGTAGTGAATCAGATTTCTAGGTGAGGAATCAATATTAATAAACGGATCTCCCTCCAATGCAACGGGTGATGGGTTGTTCGGAATGGACCAGTTCATACCGACATAGCGACCTCTGCCCAATTGATGCAACACAGGATGAAAGATTGCGTAGCGTGTTGGGTTCGATTCGGAAAATCGTGCGCAAAAATATCCCTGGCTCTGACGATCCACCGGTTCAAGGCTGTATCGAATCGAGCCTGTGAATGGGATCGTACTTGAACCTCTGTTGATCAATCGGATGCGTGCGTGATTAGCAAACGGCATCGGGAAAAATGATTTGTATCCATCGCCGCCCAGGACGCGAAGCCAGTACGACTCGTTTGTCCAGGCACCAGTCCCTGCACCAAAAAAATCATTCACCGGTACTTCTACAGATGGGGTTGGATGTTCGTCCCATGTGATCTGGAATATTAGAGAATCCAGGACATTCCTGTCATACGTGCCCGGATGTAAATGAATTTCTTGGATCAGCGCCGGTCCGGCTAGATCGAACAGTGTCGAAGTGTCATGCGCAAGGATGCCGCCTGAGAGGTCCGTTTGGGTCGCGGTGTCGTTCGACCAGAGTGAGTTTGTCGAGACGAATCGTTGTTCGGCAAGCTGCTGCTGATTTGCTTCCGCCGCTTGTGGGAAGAGCTTGAAGGCGACGATTTGTGAAGAATCGGAGACAGGACGCCATGTTATCGCATAATAAAAATTGTCTGACGGCGATTTTAGCGTGATCTTAAAATTCCTGCGATATGGAATTTGAATGTCGCAGACGTTGCCTCCGGGGAACGTCGAGTCGAGCGGAGGGCGAAGCATGCCTGTGTGCAATCCAAAGAACTCGTAGAACCGACTTGAGACGATTAACACATCATCCACATAGATTCTAAAATCGGTCAAGGAATCTGTGACAGCCGCCGTCAGCCAGAAATGGGTGATTATTCCAGAGCCCGAATCACACGCCAGTACCACATGGTGATCCCCGCTATCTATGACGCCATTCGATCCGTAGCCGGAACTGTGTCGGAGCGGCTGACAATCCGGGCCGGTCAGTAATGCGATTGCGCGAGGGTTGGTCATTCTGCGGTACGGGTCGATGCCCTGTGCCTGCAGATCCGTCAGCAAAAAACTAAAAGCGAAAATCCCCGCCGCGACGAGTGCACATCCTCGCGGTAGTAGTTGAAGTAGAAAACGAGAGCGAAAAAAATCGGTCACGCAGAGAGTAGAGAGCAGTTCTATGGTTAAAGGTCAGGATTCAAGGCAAAGTTACAAACAAGCACCCGAATAAGTGCGGCTCGGGTGGGGCAGAAATTTATGCCCTCGCGCGGTTGCAGTGCGTATGTTGCATGCTGAACGTCGCATTTGATCGACACGTTGATGGTGCTGTGAGGCAACGCTCTATAGAATCTATTGGGATTGAGGAGGATGGTGAGAACGAGACAAGTACGCTTGCTCGTCGGTTTGGGAGGGCTTTCACGCCGATCACTTCCACGCAGGCTGCGGCGGTGGAACGCCTCTCCCTGGCAAGTGAGGGGGCACTGGTCACGCTCGGTTCAGCTCAGTATCCTGACAGCGATCCGTGGTGGAAGCGCATCGCTCCAACGACCTACTTCGTCCTCGGTGCTGGTGGGATTGCATTGCTCTTTCTACTGCATGAGCTAATCGTTGCAGGAAAGCTCGGATTTCCGGTCGATGAAGCTTGGGTCCATCTAGTCTATGCCCGAAATTTCTTTCATCACATTGCATTCGAGTTTAATCCCGGCGATCGAGTGCCTGGTCCGGCGGGGCCATTCTGGACGGTCTTTCTGGCCTTCGGCGGCGCGTTATTTCGCGATCCGATCCTAGCTGCAAAATTGCTTGGTTCGATCTTTCTTTTCCTTACGGGATACTACAGCTATCGAATTCTTCGATCCCTGGAATACGATCAAGCCTCAGCGATCCTTGGTGGCTTCGTCGTGTTGACTTCGGCGCGACTAGCATGGTCAGAACTTTCGGGTGTGGAATCCACGCTTGCTGCCGCCCTAACTTTAGCAGCATTGTGGTCGCACCTTCTGCAGTCCTATCATGGGTCGGATCAACGCGGAAGTAAACGATATGTAACCGGGATGCTCTTTGCGATCGGTGCCCTAGCCCGACCTGAGGTCGCGCTGTTGTTTCTGATTACGCTTGTACACTGGTTCGTTGAGCACTTAAGCGAGCGGAAGCGCGCAAATAGCTCGATCGCATATGAGGAATTCTGGCGAGATGCTCGAGCCACGGTGCTCGGTTTTTTTGTGATCCTGCTTCCGATCGTTTTGACGAATCAGGCTCTTGCCGACTCGTTTTTCCCTCCCGCGCTCAACGCCGCACTGGGGGAACATTCGTTGCCCATGGTTGTGGCTCGAGGCGATGTCGCTGAACTCACGAAACGTCTGCTCCAGTCCTGGATCGCGCTTCCACATTTTCTCGCGCTCTTTTCTGCCGACCATCCTTTGTTCATTATCACGATTCCGTGGGCTGGGATTCTCCTCATCCGAAGGTCGGCTCATAGTCATATGGAGCAACTCTTCACGCTCGGCATTTTGGTGTTGATCTTCTTCCCTTATTTTCACGCGCTCTTCCTCGGCATCGAACATCTGCCTGATAGCTATGCGCTCAACACACTTTTCCTTACACCGATCTACCTATTGACTGGCATTGCTTCATTGCGCATTATTTGCGAACGCTACGTTCTGCGCGGCCCGACGAACTTCATGATCCTCACGCTCTGCACCACCCTCCTGGCGGCCACTGGCATTCTGTGCATTGCATTCTTAGCTACTACTCGATCAAATCCCTATCTGTGGACAGGTCTATTCATCGCGCTTGTTGGAGCAGCCTATCTTATTGCTCTTCGGCATGAACGTTCCAAGGGGAAAGGGACGCGGAAATATGCGCACGATCCTGCCGAATTCGACGGGGTGACATTTTCGGTTGTTTCAGAGACAGAGGATATCGCGGAGGCCTACTCGAAACAAACAAAAAAAATCCTGCATGGAGTATTGATAATCGCATTGGCCTGGAATCTCGCGCTTTTAATCCCGTTCGCGCGCGACTATGCACAGCACGTAAAGGCGAATCGTGAAGGGTCCCTCGCACTCGCGGGTCTGTCCGCCGAGATCACTTCACCGGGATCAACGATCGCAACGGATGCAATTGGGGCTATGGGATATTTAAGCGAGAGAACCATCGTCGATGTCGAAGGGCGGCTACCCGGGGTGATGCTGCAACTGCGCCGCAAGTCTGGGGAATGGCAAGGTCTCGTCGAGGCCCTTCGTGTAACAAGACCGCAGTATCTTGCACTGGTTGATCCTCGTTACAGCCCGTTCATTTCACTCGGAGAATCTGATCGCTTTCTGAATGTTGTCAACGACTCGTTGACCAGACGGTCCAAAACAAAACTATTCAGCATTGACTATGACCGAGCAGAGACGATGCGAGACGACGCCGCGAAGTTAAAGCGGCTTGCGCAATAGATAGGATGCTTCGAGCGCAACGAGCTCTCGAACGCCGGGTATCATCTTGAGGAAGTTCGCTTTGACCGGCGGAATACCAAATTTGAGTTTGAAGACAGGCCGCAAAAAATAGAGCTCCTCTTCGACGATTTCCAGGCCCACGTTCTTCACCGCACTTCTGAATTTCCCAATCGTCAACCGAATCTCGCGCAGACTTGCGACTTCCGGGATATCGACAGGATATTTTGCTTTACTTGTGAGAGGCTTGAAGAGCAGGTCAGGCAAAAATTGTAGATAAGGGATCTTTCCCCAAATGGTCTTAAGCAAATGTTGGTGAGCGCCGAAGGGAGAATAGTACGGTGGAAATACCACATAGAGATACCCTCCTGGCTTCAGGAAATCCATTACATGCTTGAGCGAGTTCTCGGTCTCATGCAGATGTTCAATGACATCCCGCAGCGTTACAAAATCGAATTTCTCTTTCCACTTCGCTGGTGTTTCTTCACCTGTTATATCATGGATCTCAAATTCCCCTTGAAGACCAAAATGCCGGAAGAACCGTGAAGCACGATCGATCGCTTCTTGACGAATATCGATCCCGAGCGTTCGCGATGCGCCGCGGTCGGCCAACGCGGTAAGCACTCCGCCCTCGCCGCAGCCAATCTCGGCTATGGAAGATCCATTGAAGACGACACCTTTTCCTTCGAGATACTGCACAAGAAAATCGTGACCAAGACCATACTGATAGCCAAAGTAATACCGCTCCTCAGGCAATAGGCCAGGCATTTGCTCCAGTTGCTTGATCCGGTTGGGCGGTTGGGCGCTTGCTTGGCTCATGCTTTTGTCGCGATCACCATCACTGAAGTAGAGAGCATGGGGATGTTGGTCGAATGCTTTTTGAAAATCCAACCACGAGCGATGCGCTGGAGGAAGGGCTGTTTGATCATATCCATTGGTGCAGTGACATATAGAGCGTGCCTGATCGTAAAGCCAGTTTCTTTTAACATACGGACGATCTGATGCTTTCGATAGATCCGCGCTTTCGCATACCGCTCATGAATAAAACGCGGAAGCCAGGAGAAGAATGGAACACGATTCCACGGAAGCAGCGGCAAGTGAGCCCCATGCGTTTCAAAGATCCACCATTTATTCGGCACAGTGATGATGGCCGTACCGCCTTTGCGAAGCACACGATACAATTCTTTGATCGTCGCGCGATCATCTTTTGTATGCTCGATCACTTCGATACAGGTAAGCACATCTACTTCGTCATTGCCCGCAGGGATGTTATCACCATCATAAAGAACAATGTCGAAATCCGCATCTGCGGCAGGATAATGCTGTCGCATTAGCTCATGCCTGAACTCCTCGAGCCGTTCCACTTCAACATCGACGCCGACCCACTTCTTAAAATGCGCGGCGAAGAGTACCGTCTGCGCGCCGTTGCCACAGCCAACGTCAAGGTAGAACCCATCCGACTTCAGCGCATCGCCCGCAAGCAGCAGCGCCAACCGGTAGCGCCGCTCAATGATATATTGGCCGTAGTCAGCAGGCTTGCCGAGTTCGATCGACATCAGTTATGCGTCTCCATCCAGTTCTCGATGCCTTCGACGAAATGATCCCACGAATACTTCTTCTTCTCATTCTTGACACCTTCAACGAGCGCTGGTTCCATGTGTTCGCGAAAGAAACGAAGCGTCGCCTGCGCGACAAGCTCGGGCTTCGCTTCTTTTACGATCATCCCACTTACACCATCTATTACAACTTCCGAAAGGCCCCCAACATCCGTTGCGATAACCGGTACATCAAAGTTATATGCGATCTGGACAATGCCTGATTGTGTCGCTGTGCGATATGGCAACACGACAACGTTCGAGAGTGAGAAATACTTCGCCACCTCTTCATTCGGAATATAGTCAGTCGCCAGCACAAGATTCTTCTCCGGTATTCGGAGATCCTTGATCAGCGTGAGAAATTCTTCTCTGTCGCCGTAGAACTCACCAGCAACCACGACGCGAAGCTCAGGAAGTGCTTTCAACATTTCTGGCATTGCGTGAAGAAGAATATCGAGTCCTTTATATTTGCGAATGTAGCCAAAGAAGAGGACGACCGGTGCATCGATTGGAATGCCCAGTGAACGTCGCGCTTCATTGCGGTCAACGCGTTCACCAAAGATCTCATAAATGGGATGCGGTAGCTTGATATATTTGGCAGTCGGATCAACCGTCAGGAGATCGCGCTCAACTGCATCCGATTGCACGATGAAGCCATCAACCGCTTTAAAGGCATAGTTCGTAAACGCTCGATCGCCCGGATGCTTCTCGTGCGGGATGACATTATCAGCGATAAAGATCACCTTGCATTCATGACCGGCTCTGCGAGTGATGCGCTTCGCGACGCGTGCGATCATGCCATAAGCAGGTGCAAAGAATGGGAGCCAAAACTTAAAGATGAGAAGGTCGGGCTTATACGCTGCCGCCATGCGCCCAGCTTTGATCCAGGTAACTGGGTTGACCGAATCGATGACGACATCTGAGGCGAGAGGAATTGCCGTCTCCCCGATTTCTTCCTGCGTTTTGCCCGGGAAAAGAAACTTCGGATATTGACGCGCAAACGAGATGATATGCACCCAATGCCCGCGCTTTTTCAGCGTTGCGTAGAGCAGCGATACATAATGCGCAATGCCACCGCGAAGCGGGAATGCTGTCCCTACAATAAGTATTCTCACAGGGCGAAGCCAACGAGAGGCTTAAGTTTCGTGTTCCTTGACCCTGCATTTGTATTGTCTTTTTTCTTCAAGATACGCGATGGCCTACCAGATCAAACTAGTCGAGAAAAAACAGATCGCTGAAGGTACAATGGCCTTTGAGTTTGAAAAGCCCAAGGGTTACTCGTTCGTTGCAGGCCAGGCGACCGATTGGACGTTGATCAATCCAGAGGAGACGGACGCGGAGGGCAACTCACGCAGCTTTTCATTGGCCTGTGCGCCAGGTGAACAAGTTTTGCGCCTTGCAACACGCATGCGAGACACCGCTTTTAAGCGTTGCTTGAAACGAATGCCGACCGGTGGCGAAATCTCGATCGATGACGCATGGGGTGAGTTCATCCTTGAAGGGGATCAATCAGTTGAGGCAGTTTTTCTCTGCGGAGGAATTGGGATCACACCGTTCCTGAGCATGATGAAGGATGCAACCCTTCGTCATTTGTCGCGCAAGTTGACCTTATTCTTCTCCAACAAGACTCCCAAAGACGCTCCGTTCCGAGATGAGATCAATGCGTTGGCGACAAAGAATTCGGCAATAACTGTCATAGAAACGATGGGAGAACCCGATGCTACATGGCAAGGTGAGCGAGGGTTTATCGACCAACCAATGATTGCACGTCACATCAAAGATCTTTCAAAGCCGATCTATTATATTGCAGGCCCACCACAAATGGTCGCTGCGATGAACAAGATGCTGCTCGGTGCTGGGATCAATGCCGACAGGATCAAGCTTGATGAATTTCAGGGTTACTGAGGGGGCGCGTTCAGGGCATTCATATAGGCTTGCTCATACTGCGGCACCAGCCTCTCTTTCGTAAACTCGATGCGCGCCCGCTTCAGCGCTTTTGCGGCCATCTCGTCGTGAAGCGGTTTGTCCTGCAATAACTTCAGCGTTTTTGCGGCGATCATTTCAACATCGCCCATCGGGACGACATAACCTGTCTCACCATCAATATTGAGTTCGGGCAGTCCACCGACGTCGCTTGACACTACCGGCACTCCACAGGCCATTGCTTCGAGGGCTGAGAGACCAAAGCTTTCATTGCCGGAAGGGATGAG
>Ga0207148_1078_pt1 | contig 23084 bp, 17 predicted proteins | sample Alteio_BWMinHeat_34_FD_153558 | JGI IMG/M metagenome (GOLD analysis project Ga0207148, IMG submission 153558) | Enriched cells from forest soil in Barre Woods Harvard Forest LTER site, Petersham, Massachusetts, United States -... | ecosystem: Environmental > Terrestrial > Soil > Temperate forest >... | reverse complement strand
CCCGTCGCAGCGTGTAGGCAAAATCCAGCATTGTATGTCTTCCTGGCAGCAGCCGGATGTCAGGGCCTATATTGATGGACTTGATAACCGAGGTACTATAATCGGGGAAGGCGCTGGGACTGTTGTGTTGGACCTTTTGAGCATTAACCAACAAAACAAGTCCAAGACCAACGCCCCCGACTTCTTTACCTACAATTACTCCAGCATGAGCACCGTAAAAGAACTCATTAATCGTGGCGTCGTACGTACCGTATTGATAAATGGGGTATGCGGGGTTGATTGTGCCGCCGAACTCTATAGGTACTGACGAACCAAATTCTATGGCTCCATAGAACCAAGTATATTTCAAGCCGACCTCCACACTCGAACCAACGGTGAACTGATACTTTGGGCCGTCGAAACCACCGACATCGAGTCCAATGCCGAAATACGGGTGCACTCGACTTTCGAGTAATGAACTGCTTTCCTGAGCAAGTACAGCATTTGCGGTGCCTAGCAGGGTTAGGAGTAGCAGCGCGAGAACTGCTCTTCTGACTGCGAAGATATTCTTCATTGAGAAACAATCATTATCAGTCTCCTCAAAGTTAGGGCATGTAATCCAGACCTATCTTGACACCCAACTGCATCGCATACGCTAGATTTATTACTACGTGCTGGCTCGCGAACAAACGGAAGTCTGGTCCAACGCTAAATCTGGTGATCGTCACGTCGTTTGGCAAATACTCTGAAAAAGTAACTGGAGAGTAGTGGGTAATCGTTTGTGTGCTGCCCAGGATCATGATTCCAATTCCAAGCGAGCCCAAACTCTTCAGCGGAGTTACTCCAACATGGATCCCAAAAAGAGAAGCTGGACTAGACGTGAAGTCAGGAGAGGGGCCCCCGGTCCAGAATGTAACTTGCGATTTGGTGCTGGAAAGACCGAACTCAAGTCCTGCATAAACGAGGGGGTATTTCACACCTCCCTCAATGTAGAATCCGGTGCTCGCCGGCCTTTCTAAATTGTTGAAACCGCCAAAGCCAAGCCCGGCTCCGAAATAGACATGGAAGAGCTTCTTTTGATAAAGGCTATCCTGATGGCTAATCTGAGCGCACGCTGAGCTTACCTCGCCGAACTGAAATAGGAGGAGAAGAGCGATTATCGTTTTCCAGAATCTGAAAAAGCTCTTCATTAGGAGTCAATGATTAGGAGTCTTGTGACGGGGCAACTGCCCCGCCCGATGGCCGGTTCCGTTCGCTCAAGGCAGGAACACTTGAAGAGCCGAACGTTGCGGCAGCGTGGTGGGATTTACTGCGGCTTACCGTATCTTTGACCCACACGAAGTGCCGCTGGTCGATCGATCCTGGACGCTCTTAATTGAAAGACATGAAGCTCATCAACCTTTTCATTATCTCGATTGCTCTGTTTTTTTCCACGCCGGAATTCGCCCACTGCCAATGGGTTCAAACAAGTGGACCTGCCGGTGCCTTCGTCACATGTTTTGCAATCGATGGGACCAACGTAGCGTCTCCGAATCTTTTTGTGGGGACTCCAGGCAGCGGCGTGTATCTGTCGACAAACAACGGCTCAACCTGGTCTCCGGCTAGTGGCAAATTGACGACTACCAGCGTCCATGCTTTTGCAGTGGACAGTACGAACGCATCGTCTCCATTGCTCTTTGCAGGAACAGACGGCGGCGGCGTTTTTCTCTCGACCAACAACGGCACATTATGGACTGCTGTCAATACCGGCTTAGCGAACACTTTTGTCCAGGCGTTAGCGATAAATGGCGCGAGGCTCATTGCAGGCGTTGCTGACGGCGCTTATCTCTCAACCAACAGCGGCGCAAGCTGGAGTGCTGCGAGTACTGGCTTGGGGAATGCCAGCGTTCTATCACTTGTGATGAGCAGCCAGGGTACATCGTCGCCAATGCTCTTTGCAGGGACGCTTGCCAAAGGCATTTTTCTTTCTACTGACAATGGTACGAGTTGGAAAGGCGTTGATACAGGTCTGACAGAGACTACCTTTCAGTCCCTCGCCGTGATCGGCCCGAACACTTCGTCGCCGAAGATCTTTGCGGGGACGTTCGGCGGCGGCGTTTTTCTCTCGACCAATAACGGCACAAGCTGGAAAGCAGTTAATAATGGCTTGACGAATACGAATGTCAATTGCCTTGCCGTCAGCGGCACAAAGCTCTTTGCTGGGACTGACAGCAGCGGCGTATTTCTTTCAATCAACAACGGCACAAGCTGGGCACCAGTTAACACTGGCCTCGTTGACCTTTCTATCAATGTCGTAGCCGTAAGCCAGACAAATCTCTTTGCCGGAATTTTCAATGAAGGCGTGTGGAAACGTACACTCTCGGAAATGAATAGCGTCTCGCAAAACGAGCAGCCTGTGACCTTCAGGCTTGAGCAGAATTATCCCAACCCGTTTAATCCGTCGACGACAATCAGCTTTGTTCTGGCTGAACGCGGCATGGTGACACTCGAAGTCTTTGATATGCTAGGTCGAAAGATTCAAACACTCATCCACGGCGCAATTGAAGCAGGTCAGCACAGCACACGCTTCGATGCAGGAAATCTGCCGAGTGGAATTTACACGGCGTCTCTTACGACGAATAACGTGAGGCGGGAGATGAAGATGGTGCTTGGGAAATAAAGCCCCTCGGTGCGTTTTTCATCCTTCAGCCTTTATCCTTGCCCCATCGACCCCCTCCTACCCTCCCCCTTGTAAAGGGGGAGGAACCAAAGGATTCTTTTTTATTAAGAAAATACATTTCCCAACCTAATACTCTAATATAAAAACATTCCGAAATGTATTAATCTAACAGAACGTGTTCCCCCCCTTACCAAGGGGGAGGCGAGGAAGGGGTCCTCGGGCAAGTACGAAGTATGACGGAGCGCAAGTGAAGAACGGCCTACTCCCTCTTCGATAGCTTTACAGATTCAACTGCTCCGTCGTGTGTTGAGAACCTCGCATAGTAGAATCCATTGATCAAATCCCTCCCACTGATCGGGAAAGAATTGTGTCCGGCTTCATACAAACGCTCACTTGCATCTTCGGTCACTCGCCTTCCCAGCTGATCGAATACTTCAAATCTGAGATAGGTCGCTTGAGGAAGATCAATCGTCACATTGGTTGAATGCGCGAAGGGATTCTCGGAGATGTGAATATCTCCCAGGGCAGATGACTTTTGAGGAAGACTCACGACCCCATCCATTCCGCCAACGTCAGTTCTCCAAAGTGTGCCGTCGCCATAAAGGAGAAATCCTAATTGCGAGGTTGGGAAATTGATATCAACGATAGATGCATTGGTTCTTCGAACATACTGCGGTTTCCACGTCACTCCATCATCTTCTGAGTAGAATAAGCGGCCACCACTCACCGCGAGGACCAAATGGTCGCTTGTGCGGACGAGATAGTCAGATTGGAAGCTGGACACTTTAGACCATGTTCGACCGGCATCCGAACTTCGGAATCCATCGGAGCTCAGGCAAACATTATCGTGTAGCCATGCAAAAGCGAGTGCGTATTTGGCGCTATCTATCGTCCTTCGTTCGATCCAAGTCCAACCTCCGTCAGAAGTATTGAATAGGTATGTATAGTATGGGCGTGGAATTGACTCATCCCAAGTGCTCGCAACACCGAACAAATCGTCTTTGAAGGAAACGGAGACATTTCCCACTTCATCGCCGCTTGCAACAGTTAGAGGGTTGGACCACGTCAAGCCACCGTCGCTGGTAGCTGCGATTCCGAGAGTTGGTGGTGAAACCCCGCGTGCCTCAATTGCTATGCCGTGCTGGTGCGAGGTGAAAAGGAATGACCCAGGGTGCCAAGAAAGGTCAAACTTAGTGTCACCGACCCGCTGCCAAGTATCGCCAGAGTCAAAGGATGTGTAGTAGTACTTTAGAAAATGTTTGGATGAATCATAGATAAAATGCGGCGAGACCGTGTATAGTCTTCCGTAAAAAGGAAATGAGCCCATCGGAGCCATGGTATCCAATGACCAGGTCTTCCCTCCATCAGTCGTTCGATCAGAGCCGATCCAACCTCGAGTTTTGGAGATGAACCGGAGTTCGCCGCTACGCCCGGTGCAGACTGAATCCCAGGTTTGGGCATGAGCATTAGTAGCGAAAATTGCGGCGAAAGAGAGGAAAAGACAAATGCGAGTTCTCATTGAGGATCATGAGTGGACATCATTCTACCCCAAGAACGCAATGCGGTGGGTAAGGTTACATCATAGTCCTCTTTAGTTACTACTCGGCGCTGCCTGCATTGCGGTTCTGCCCTCTTTCTTAAACCAGGCAAGAGCGCCTAGCGTCGTGCGCCAGATGTTGTTCCAGATGTGGTGGTAGTTGTAGGCTTCTTCGTTGCTGAAGTATGATACGAAGGTTGGGTTGTAGTTTGGCGGCATGCGATGCTTATCGCTTACAAACTCGCGATAGATCTTTGGGCGACTTTGAATCGCAGTGTGGAGCGCTTTTGTTGCTTCGTCTTTTTTGCCATCGGCATAGAGTGCGAGGGCTTTGCCAAAAAGATTGTGTGCCGAGATGGGGTCGCTTGCTGAGTCGATCACCTGCATCGCTGAGGCGATATCGCCATCGAGCAACGCAAGCTCGATCGCCTTCTGTCCGACGCCGAGCATGTCCTTCGGATTGATTGCAAGAAGATCGCGAGCGAATTCGCGGGCGGTCTCGCGTTCGCCAAGTTCTGCGGAGTCAAGAATGATATGTGCGTACGCAGTAAGCAGCGGCTTGTTGCTTTCCCAATCGACTTCGATGAGTCCTGAACCAACGAGATCGTCAGGCCAGAGTGCCTGCGACGAGAAGATCGCAGTCTGCAACAGATCGACTGCTTTGTCGAGCTTTTTTTCGCTTACATAAAACCTCGCAAGTGCCACCGCTGCGTTTGCATGTCCCGGCCAAGCCTCCGTAAGCTCGCGTAGTTTATCCATGCGGTCATGATATTTCAAGTCCTGCTTGAAGAGCGCCTGCAACTGATCTTCCTGCGCCTGACCGGCATCGGTTAATTGATACACATAGTGTTTACCATCGACAAGCAGCAGCGTATTGAAAGCATCTTTTGCGACTTCCTTCGCGCCAGCAAGTCGATCAACATTGGCAGGCTTCGTAACCTGCAGGTTGCCATGAGCATCGGCCTTCATGCCGGAGCGCGTCAGACCAACATATTGCTCGCGCCGCGCACCCGACTGGATAAATAACTTTTCTGCGCTCTTCAGCCATTCGATCGCGCCTTCAACCGATTTCCACGCTGCACCAAAAACTTCGTAATAACCGAACAGTACCTGGATCTCGCTAACGGCTTCGCCTTGCTTTGGCATCGGGGTACCCGATTTCCATTCGCGGACGAGCCCCTGCGCGACAGCCGGCCAATATCGTAGCGCGGTCTGCACTGCGGTGGCGGCATTCTCAAACTGATGGAGAGCATAATAAGCAAGTGCTCGGCCGTAGAGCACGAACGGTGCGACGGAGTCCGGCATATGATCCAACTCCTGCAGCGCTTCTTCCGGGCGTCCTGCGCGAATGGCGAGCGACACGATGGAGCTGACAAGATTCTCTGGGTCGGAGGGTTCGATCGCGATGGCGAGGCGCGCCATTTCGAGTGCGCGCTCCAGATCACCCGCACGCTCGAGTGCGAATTCGTAGTTCGCGAGCACCTGCACAAACAGATGATTTTCCGGAGCTAAATGATCAAGTTTTGCAGGATCATTGACGCCCGCTTTTTTGAGGAGCGTGCCCCACTGCTCTGCCGCTTTTGTTGCCAGCGTTTTCGCGGTTTCGGTTTCACCGGCTTCGATCGCTTCGTTGATCTGATTCTCGATCACGCCGGGATAGCTCGACCACTCGCCGGTCATCTCTGCCATATTCTCGATGACTTCGCGATCGCGCATGCCTTTTTCTTCGGCGAGCTGGAACGTACGCTTGTACAAGTCGTCGATCCGCTTGCCTTCAGTGGTAAGCGTGATGCCGCTGCCCTGGCCTTTCGACGTTCGGACGTTTACAAAGCGCTCCAGCTCTGTGCTTTTTTCTTTTGTCGCAAGCGATGAAAGGATCTCGGCGAGATCGACGGTCATGAGTTCAGCTTCGGGCATGGTACATTGGTAACGAAAACGAGAATGTCGAGCTACTGTTTCGATGCCTGGCTTTGAGCCGCATCATATCCAGCATCGATGGCTTTCTCAAACGTGTCGAGTAAGGTTTGCTTGAAAGCGCGGGGCTCGAGATCGCGGATGTAGTAGATGTCGCGATAGCCAAGCTGGTACATCTTCATTCCCCACTGATAATAGCCTTCTTCTTTGCGATCATATGCGATGCCATCGTGCGCATAGCGCTGATCTTCCTGTGACATGTTGAGCGGGTCCATCTTTCCGCCGATCGACTCTTTCAATACGTAGTCGTCAGCGCTCGAAAGCGAATTCGAGCTTTGGAAACCGTGATAAGGCAGGCTCGGAGCGCCGCAACCAACGGCCGTGCCAAGGAGCAATGCACAGATCGAGATTCGAATATAGGAGAACGTCATAGGTTGTACGTAGAGGTTTTGAAACACGTTGAACTTCGGTGAAAGCCGTGAGACCTTTGCCGCATCTATTTGAAGAATCGGAGAACAAGGCCTGCAGGCGTTGGGTTGCTTTCTCGAATGTCTCCCCGAATGACTGTTTGGAAACAATGCCCGATTCGATCCGTAATTTGCTCACAATCGATGACTTCAAACCCACATCTATGAAACTTCGTCAGTTCTCCATTTCGACCTTTCTTCTCAGCGCCCTGCTTCTTATTTCTTCGTGCGCTAGCCACAACCAGATGCCGAATCGTCCGTTTGAAGGGACGATCACGCAGACCATCCATGCGCAGGGCCTGATGGATATGCTCGGTGGCGCCATGGATAGCGGCAAGGGCAGCAGTCTTCCTCCGGGCAGACCGAATGTTCCTGGTGCTGGACTCATGGGACTGCTAAGTAATGTCTCGGTGAAAATCTACGTCCGGCCGGATAAGGTGGCTTATGATGTCGATGCGGTGGGCGGATTGTTGCACGTGCGCTCGATCATCGATCGCAACACGCGTACGATCACGACACTCATGAACAATCAGGCGCTCGTCGCAAATCTGCGTTCGTTCGATAGCATTCGTCCCAAGATTGATTCTTCGATCAATGCAAACCCACAACTAAAGGATACACTTCAGAACAATCTACCTCAAGCGACCGGCAAGCATGCTGTCATCAATGGGTTTGAAGCTGATGAATATCGCGCGAAGTCGAATGGACTCGATGTGCAGGTGTGGCTTACGGATGATCCGCGGATGAAATTTTATGAAGTTATTCGCGATGCGTTCCTCGGTCGGAACACTACTGGCACTGGCGGACTCGAAGAACTCTTTAGTATTCTGGCACCGATTTCTGGCGGCAAGGTGCCGGTGAAGTCAGTGATCTCCATGAATGGCAAACAAGTGATCTCAAGCGAGCTAGGCAGCATCAACGAAGAAAAGGTCGATGATGATATCTTCCAAATACCAAAAGATTATGAGATTGTTAAGAGCGATTCGTTGAAGTCGATGCGCAAGATGCATCAGGTAGTGGATACGACGGACGTTCAGGATTGAGGGTTAAAACTTCAATGAACAAATGGATGCAACGAACGAAATAACCTTCAAGCGTGAGGTCCCGATTTTTCGCATTTTCTCCATTGAGAAGGCCAGGGAGTTCTATGTCGATTATCTTGGATTCAAGATCGACTGGGAACATCGTTTCGAGCCAGGGTTGCCTGTGTACATGCAAATTTCGCTGGGCAACTTGCAAATCCATCTTTCTGAAAATCATGGAGATGCATGCCCAGGCTCTTGTTTGTTTGTTGAATTGACGGGTATCGAGAGATTTCACGCCGCACTTCAACTCAAGGCTTACGCGTTTATGCGGCCAGGACTTGAGGATGCGGAGTGGGGTGCACGATATTTCGAAGTGATCGATCCGTTCGGCAACAAGATCCGTTTCAACGAATACAAGCGGTAACCCCGTCCACTCAAACGTTAGATGAGGTCGTCCTCTTCCCCGGTCTCGGTGAAGCTCTCCTGGCGAGCGGGTTCTTCTCCTGAGTCCTGTTGCTGAATCTGGATTACTCCAGCGTTAATCGCGTTGATCATAATAATGTGGCCGCAGGTCGAACAGGTTACTGCGATGACGGGCTTGATCATTCCTTCGGTCGAAATTCCCCCGCCGACAAACTGCCGCAATTCAAAAATGATATCATCGAACTGCCAGTGCGGATTGCCGCAGACCGTGCAGCCGCCTTTGAACGTTGCCTGCAAATGCTGACGAAGATGTTCGAGTTGGTCTGGGGATATCCTCATGGGTCGGTTCTATTGACTTAGGTTTGTAACGAGAAAGCACGCTTATGCAATACCGTGCAAAAATACTACCACTCTACATCATGGCTAAAAAGTTTGCAGTGCAGGACCGTGTTCGATGGTCGGACGTCGACCGTGCAGGGATTATCTACTTCGGCAGCTACGTCCGTTTCTTCGAGATCGCAGAAACCGAACTGTTCCGCGCAATGGGCTTCCCCTTCTCGAAGGCATTTGAGTTACTGAACGCTTACACCGTCCGCAAACAATTCCACTGCGATTTTCACTCGCCGGCATATCTTGATGATCTCTTAACAGTGAACATCTGGTGTGATCATGTAGGCAATACCTCGATGCGGTTGTCCTTCGAGGTAACGCGTGCGGCCTCGGATACGGGGAAGATTGGGGATCGTTTAATGACGGGAAACTGCACGCTGGTAACGGTCGATCGGAAAACCTATCGCCCTGTCCGGCTGCCGGAGCTCCTTCGGGAAGCGATCAAGCCATACCTCGAAGAAAGCATTTCTGACACCTTGCTAAGCGGTGCGAACGATTGAGATGCGTTTAATGGAACTTGCTTCACTCGCTATTCCTTTTGCAATTCCTGCAAATCACATTCATAACCCAAACTCTGACCGTGGAAGCTACGACTCTGCCCTCTGAACAGGACGCGCCTCAAACCGATGCGGCGAATATCACCCCGGAATTTCAAACCTCTGCTGCCAATGAGTCCCCGGCATCGGATGCAAATACGCCACATGAGAATGGCGCAGCAACGGCGGCGAACGATCCATTCGCTCATTTGAAGCAAGCGCAAAAGAAACGCGAGAATGTGCAGGCTCGCGTGGTGAAGTGGCAGAGGAACGGGCTTGAAATGGAGTTGGAAGACGGCACGAAAGCCTTCATGCCGAACGACATGATCGACCGCGATCCGAATCGCAACATCGCGAATTATTTCGGCAAGACGCTCCCCGTCCGTATCACGAGCGTGAAAGTCATCGGCAAGAAGGCCGAGGTTGCAGTGTCGCACCGTGCCGTCATCGACGACGAACAGCGCACGCAGGGCAAGGAGAAGATCCAGGCGCTCAATGAAGGCGACGTGATCGAGTGCAAGGTCAAGGCGTTCAATCCGAATGGTGCGGTTGTCGATATTGGCCCCGGCATCGATGCCACGATCCGCACACGCGATCTGAGCTGGGAAAAAGTTGAGCATCCATACGAGATCGTCAAGCGTGGCGATACGGTGCAAGCGAAGATCCTGCAGCTTGATAAAGGCCGCCGTCGCGTACAGCTTGGCATTCGCCAGCTCACACCTGATCCATTCCTTGAGCGATTCGCGAAGTACGAACAGTATTCGACGTACACCGGCAAGGTCTCGCGCATGAATGATTTTGGCGCCGAGATTGAGTTCGAGTCTGGCATTACGGCGTTTCTTCCGATCAGCGAAATTTCGTGGAACCGCATCGCGACGGTTTCAGAAGTCTTGAATGTCGGTGACGAAGTTGAAGTTAAACTTATCACCGTCGATAGCGATGCTCGCAAGCTTACGGCTTCGAGAAAACAGCTCATCGAGAATCCACTTCGGAAGATCGAGAACACATTCAAAGTTGGCAGCGATCATACCGGGACGATCAAGGAAGTCAATAAGGGCGGTGTTGTGGTTGATCTTGAGCACGGTGCGGAAGGCTTTGTACCGCGTCGCGAATTGAGCCATGATCGTCTTGAGCGCCTTGAAGATATTTTCAAACCTGGCAAACTGCTCGAAGGGCTTCGCGTCCTCGAATACGACAGACGCAATGGCCGCGTCACGCTTAGCTATATCGCCGCCGAACGCGATGCCCAGCGCACAACGCTAAAGAACTACAAGCCGACATCGCATACATCCAGCTTTGCGATCGGCGATCTCGCCGCACTCAAAGAGAAACTCGAAAAGCTGGAGCGCGGCTCTTAATTATTTAGATGTTCCTGCCTTCCGGTTGAAGTCCGGGACCACAACCCATTTCTTCGCGCCGCGATCGAGATGGAGTGCTGCTCCTGCGCGCGCATCAAAGACCTCGAAGACACCATCCGAATCAATATCACCCACGTTCGGACTCTGAATGTGGATCACGGAAAGTTTTCCAGCCGTGTCGAGATAGAGTAGCTCTCCTACTCCGAGAGCCAGTCCTTGTTCGGTATTTGGTATGAGAATCAACTCGCGCGCACGATCACTCGAGAACGTGATCGGCACCATTCCTGAATAGTAATGTCCATGAGCGAGAAACTGCAGTGTGTCGGGTTTGCCAACTTGCACGACCGTTACGCTTGTCACGCCCTTTCTCGGATTTCGAAATTCCGATCGCACCGTATCAACTGGTGTCTCTGTATATTCATCGAGCACGATCGATGCGGTGTCGCGGCCATTTGTCATGGTCGAATTGAGGCGCAACGAAAATGGCGATTGAAATCGCCAGACGAATTCTCGCATCAGCATTACTCCCAGCACGATCACCGCTGCGAAGGAGTAAATATAAACTTTCAGGTTGCTTTTTTTCACTAGGTAGTCTTCGTGGATCTGCAAAATACAACGAGGAGCAGGCCTGCGAGGAGTATCTTTGAAGGTCTGTCAGCAATCGCTTTAGCTGTAATGAGGCTTCTCGCTCTATTCCTTTGCTTCTTTTTCTCACTGCTTCGGCCGCTTTCAGCGCAGCTTCTGCCGCTTGCTGCAACGTTGCCCAATCCATACTTCCAGCAGCATGTCTATTATATGCTCGATGCCACGCTGCTCGATGATCCGATCAAGCCGCGGTTAGAGGGTCAAGGCTCGCTTTTCTATCATAACAATTCGCCGGATACGTTGTCTGAAGTTTATTTCCATCTCTACTGGAATCTCTTCAAAAAAGGAAGCTACGGCGAGCGAGCACCCAATCGCGAGCATAGCGAAGACGACACCTACGATCTTGAAGGCATCACGCTGAAGCATTTTGCACAGCAACTAAGCACCGGGCCGGAAGACAACACGAGTGATGTCCAGATCGATAACACGATCATGCATCTACGACTGAAGCAGCCGATCCCGCCTGGCGGTGAGCGCGCATTCTCATTCGAGTGGATTGGACAGTTGCCAAATTATGGCATTCGCTCGACCTGGGGCTATCATGATGATGGCGACAGAAATTTTGCTACAGCACAATGGTATCCTCAGATCTGCGTCTACGATCAGCATGGGTGGCATCCCGATCAGTATATCGGCATGGGCGAGTTCTATACGGATTACGGGATGTATGACGTCACGCTGCATTTGCCTCGCTCGTTCAGTACCGTCGTCTCGACTGGTTATCAAACCAACCAGGAGATTCTTCCGCAGATAGAGCTGGAGCAATTGGCATTTGCGCGCGCCCATCCCGACAGCATCGTTCGAATCGCCGATCACTCGGAAGCCTCGAGCGAGAGCAGAGAGAAGACTTTGCAGACCTGGAAATTTCACGCGGACTCCGTTCGCGACTTTGCATGGTGCGCGGATGATGCCTACATCTGGGATGCGGTCTATACGAATGGGACGATGCATCACGCGCTCTATTGGGAGAACTCGCGTAGGTTATGGTCGCGCGAGGGAGCAAAGATCGCCAAGCATACTGTGCAATTCGATTCAAAGCTTGCCGGACAATATCTCTACCCAAACCTCTTCATGTGCGAGACATATGAAGGTGGGATGGAATATCCTGGGCTTGTATTCATCGGTCCGTATCAAGGAGAAGGCCGCGATCACGATGCACAGAACACCATGATGCATGAGATCGGACACCAATGGTATCCGATGATGATTGGCACAAACGAGACTGATTATGGCTACATGGATGAAGGCCTGAACACCTTCATCACAACACTCGCGCAGGAAGCCTATTATGGTCGCTACAACAATAGCTATGATCCCGGCGGTCAATACAACGACGACGAACGTACCAGCAACTATCGCTGGGCATGGGAAGTGGACGCCTCCGGTAATTCCGAACCGGCAGAAACCAAGGCAGATCTTTTCCTTAATTATCATACCTACGCCGCCGCTACGTACGGCATGACGAATAACATTTTCTTCATGCTCCGTTATACAATGGGTGATTCGGCATTCGGTCACTTCCTGCATGCTTATTACGATCGCTGGCATTTTGGACATCCATATCCTGACGATCTGCGTATCGTCGCTGAAGAGATCGATCGCAAGGAAGGCGACACCGCTCGCGTAAGAGCTCGCGGCGATCTGCGCTGGTTCTTCGACGAGTGGTTTCGGAAAACCTGGAAGCTTGATTATGCACTCTCAAGCATGAAAGTGAACGGGAACACCGCGACAGTAACGATCAAGCGACTTGAGCGAGCAGTCATGCCTCTCGATATTGTATTCACACTCGCCGATGGCACAAAAGAGCAGCGATGGATCGCGGTTGATGATTGGTTACGAACCGCCGCCGTTGAACGAAGGTATACCTATACTTTCAGCCAGCCGGCAGTCTTCGCCGAGATCAATCCGGGCAAAGAGCTTTACGAGACCAATCGGCTGAACAACACGAGCAGCTGGCTTCCGCCAATGCAAGTCTCGCTGGTACCGAAGATCACGGGCGATATCAAGCCGATCGATGCTTATGCTATTCGCTCTTCCCCTTTCTACGAAGGCAGGACGGTCGGGTGGACGCTGCTTGGAAGTTATCTTGAGCGCAATGACAGGTTAGCCCTCGGTTTTCGGTTGACAATCCCGGGCGGTGGTGAGAAGTTGATTCCCGGAGGTGTTTTGCAGTATCACACTGTGCTCGATGGTATCTCGCCGAATACCGATGCAGATCTCGCGATCGTTCGTGCGATGAATCGCTCGTTTGCAGGTATTCAATTCGCGCAGATCTTTTCTGCCCCTGGAGGTGCACCGCCCACTCATGTGATCAACGTTGGCTATGATTGGTCGCAGTATTTCAGCGATGCGCCGCCACTCAATCGACTTGAGCTTGGCTATACTTTTCAAACGTTCTTTGAGGGCTTCAGCTACTATAGCCTTGCGGTGGATGCGGAAGCTGGTTTGGGTGATCCACGCACGACATACACAAAGCTCTCACTCTCCACTGATCTTCGACTCGATCTCGGAGCAGAATGGAATGCATTCATTCGTCTGTTTGGTGGAAGCGCGCAGCCTTCGTCAAGTGCAAACTTCCCTCTCGAAGCTCAATACCGGTTTGCCTCACCCAGCTACGTTCAGGAATTTGCCGACATCTTCACTTCAAACTTCGGCTCGCAGCTTCGCGGAAAGATTCGCAACGCCGCAGCTTCGGGGCCGCTCGTCCGCGGATATCAACTCGATCAAAATCTCAATGGGAGAGTCGCGGGATCGGCAACGATCGAACTTGGCAATACTTCTTTCTTCCCGTTTGGAGTACTTCGTCAGCTTCCAGTGATCGGCACGTTGTTTCGCCTAGCCGGCCTCACCATCTTTGGCGATGGAGGTTTCGTCACAGATCGCTTCTGCACCTGCAGGCTCAACGATGTTCTCGCATATGATATGGGCGTAGGATTACGCCTCAATGGCGCACAGGATTATTTCAACAGAGTTCTTGGCGTCGATCTCCGGAGGACCGAAATCCAGTTAGACTTTCCGCTCTACCTCAGCGCACCACTCGATGGCATGAAATGGAAATTCCGAAGCGAACTGTATTTGCGGCAGAATTTCTAGGGTTCTAATCCTTGGTCAACGGAGCCATAACGTTCACAAGCGCGCGGCGCTCTTCGAGGGTGAACTTTTTGAGTATCTTTTTTTCTGTCTGGATGCGGGCTTCATTTGCGGCCGCGGCTTGAGACTTTCCAAGTGTCGTTAGTTTAAGGATCGAGGACCGCTTGTCCTTTGATGAAGCCACCCGTTGGATCAGCCCGCTCTTTTCCATTCGAGTAACGAGTTGCGAGATGTTTGCCTTGGTGCAGTGCAGTTTGCCGGCCAGAGCGGTGGAAAGAATTCCTTCGGGATGCGAAGCGAGCGTAGTGAGGACTTCAAAATTTGCGGGCGAGAGGCCGATCTTCTGAAGAGCAGCCTCTAGTTCCGATTGAACATACATCCCGACGCGCAATATCGCCTCGATGACCTCCTCATTCTTCGGGGCTTCGCCGTTCGATTTCTGCCTGGATTCTCGCTTAGATTGTTTTTGCACGGAGAAGAAACACCTCCGGTACTCGAACAATCCCGACTACGATAGAAAGCACGATCATCAGGATTGCATTCAGTGGCTGCGCGTGTGTGATCTCTGTTGCGAGCGCTCCCGAGAAATACGCCAGCGCCAGTACGACGCCTAGTTTCGTTGTTCTTGGATAAAGAAGCAGCACCGCAATCCCGATCTCGCAGAGTGCCAAATAGGGCAGATACTCCGCAGCACCCAGCCTCTGAAATCCGGCAACAATCCTTTCGCCGCCGATCAATTTGAAGATCGCACTTAGAAGTACCATTGCGCCGAAGAGTACGGTAAGCGTCTGCGCTGCAATGCGCCGCGTTTTTGGAGATATCATAATCGTATGGGTATGTGAATGTCAGCCAATATAGTTAAGCACCTAACTAATCAGTTAATGGCTTAACAAAGTTCCGATGAGGATCCGGATCGCGGGCATCCAGCCAAGAGAGGTGACTTTTCTCTGAGTAGAGCCTCGAAGCTTAGCGAAGATGATAGAGAGGAAGGTCCGAGGAAGCTTTAGTGAAGACCGAATTTCTAAAAAAGTGGGCCAAGCAATCTCGACCCACTTCTCAATGCTTTGCTATTGCAAGTGCTGCAACTTGACTGTGCGAACAAGACCTCGAACGGTCGAAAGCCTGGCGTAATAGACTCCCGACGCCCACGCCTTCGCGTCGATCTTGAACGACCGCTTCCCGGCTTCGAGAACGTTTCCAATGCCGTTATCGAAGACCACCCGACCAAGCGCATCATAGACTTTGAGTTGCATCAACTCGCGGTCACCGAGCTCAAAGGCAATCTCAGTCTCCTTCGTGAAGGGATTTTGTGTGGCGTGAAGTCCGGCAATATCAAACGTTGCGGCACCACCACTCCGGTGTTCCTGCTGCCCTATGAGAACTTCTAAATGCAGTTTTCGAAGCGTGGGAAGTGTGGTGTCGAGTTTGTAAATGTTGGTGTCAATCTTCACCGTATCTCGCCAAATCTCACGCTGCCTCTGCCGAACAAGGTCAAAGGTCGTGTGCAGGTAATCGAGCAAAAATGGGCATGTTCCCCTTTCGATGATATAGCGTATTACGGCAAGTTCGCCGTTCCTATCAGTACCTTGACCTTCAATATACTGGAAGGAATGAATGATTGAAGCGGCATCAGCACAATACCAATCAGAATCAGTGTTTAGATAGAGTACTGACTTCAACCACTCTCGATACTCAAGATAACGGAGAGTGTTTGTATCACGATATTGGTTGGCAGCATCCATCCTAGTAAACTCCTGCCAAACCCCGTTGAGGGCAGCACAGTGCTGCATGTAGTACCTTCCAGTATCATACGCCTTCGGGTAATTGTCAGTCAAGTATGCCAGCGTTTTTGTCCTTAAGCGCTCACACTCCGCCGTGTCGACTGACAGCACATGATAGGAGTTATCGCCCTTTCCCGGCGAAGTGCTTATGAATCCTCCGCTGCAAGAAACCGAAGAGGCGAACGGGCAACTGAAGTAGGAAGTTGCCATCGGATCCGTTTTCGAAAAGGTCACATTGTGGAATTGGGCGTCTGTTCCCGAAGGTTGGTATGAGTTTCCATTATGTTTCCAATAGTTATCATTAATACTAGAGACTCCTATGGTGACTGGGGCAGATAGGAATAATTCTCCTAGTGCATTATCGACAATATTGTTCTTCCCAATATTAAGGGCTGGACTGGTCTCCGTAAACCATATATTACTGTGCGAGGCCATCATAATTTCCGCAGCGTCCACACTCGAGCGATTGTTATTCGCAATTGTATCATATGCCGGGTAGTCAGTCGAATGATCGGCTGAATGGCTCACACCCGTCAGGTTCACGTCGGCATAAGTACTAAGGAATAACCCGGCGCCCCTGCATAAGTAATAGTTGGAAAAAATGAGATATGGAATATCAGAAAAGCCCGAGACGAATCCGCGGTTACAACTGCTTACTTTATTCATCTTCGAATAGCCTTGCCAGAACGAAGAAGATATACCGGAACCGGTGAAATTGCTATATGAACAACCAGTGACTACATTGTTACAAACTAGCGTGCTCGTATATTGTTGATCACCATTATCTTCCAAAATTACGCCATTCGCATATCCCAAACCCGTTATTGAATTACTTAGTATCCCACCAGAAGTTCGGACGAAGCGAATAGCCGACCTCACATGATTGGTGTCGAGCGCTCCCCCCAATCCAACGGCAGTGTTAAAGGTATTGTTGCTTACCTCTACCTGTGTTTCCCTGCCCACAAGGCTAAGATCATAAGCATTTAGTCCATAGATAACAATCCCATCGGAGTTTGCATTCGCAAATGTCCGAAAGTCGTTACCATGAAGGTTAATGCCGTGATAATGCAAGCTGGAATTAGCTTGCTGATCCATTTTAAGCGAGATTCCAAAATCATGAATCTGGTCGAACACGACATTCCCAACTTCAAATGGCTTAATATCAACAATCGTAGTTCCCTGATATATCCAAGTCCCTTTAATACTTACACCCATTAATTTGCCTCCAATAATTCTTGCGGGCAGAGAAGTGTAATCAAACAGCAGGTTCAGAGAGCCGGGTCCATCATTCCAGAACAAACATTCGGACGATTCGAATTGATACGCTAGTGAAGAACAACCGCCCCCGGTGCAAAGCGAGGTCTTGTATCCGTCTAGGTCTATTTCAGCAGCCAGAGAAGGTACATGGGCGGTCAATATGCTATTGGCGAGGCGCACATGCCCCGAGGCGTTTACTCTACCCGAAGCAAGTGGGTTGGCAGTCGCGGGATCGTTGAGAGGCCAAAGATTTGGTTCATAAACGAGATTGATGTGTCCCTGATCTGTTAACATTTGTGCTTCGTCGGGTATGCGCAAGGTCGCCCCACCTCTGACATTTAGATTGGCCGCGTTTGGAATTGTTGAGGGGTACGAATGCCCTGCCATCGTTGCCGTTGTCGTGATTCCAGAGCCTGTGAGCCTGATGATACCTGGCCCTACAAAGTTTTGGCTGAGTTGGCCACCAGGAATTCCATAATAATTGCAAATAGAATTCGCTTTGAGCGAAAGCTCTTGTCCTGTACCACCAAACCAGCATTCAAAGTTCGGAAGAATAGTCAGAGTGCTGCCCAGGTCAGAAGAGACGCCACTGCCAATCGAAAGAATGCTGTTGTTGGATGTAAACTTCAATCGACCGTTCGACCAATTCGGAGGTAAGGCTGCAGACGCGACGAAGAGGCAGCCGCTATTGAATATGGGGTCAGTCCAAATTGTAAACTGTCTCCCTGGATCCAGCGCTGCCCCCACAGTACCTCCGTGTGAGGTGCCGTCTGCTATTCTTCCCTCGTACGAGAGCAAAGTATTTTCTTCGATTGGTTCGTCGTAGGCTCGGATGTCTCGCGAGTAATAGTGCACGCTGTTATATCCCCAATGAACATGGATGCCCGCCTGATTTACAGCGCCGACATATTGATCTCCTGGATCGGGTAGCCAAGTCCAATTAACGCCATTGTCCGGGCTGGTGCGGTTGATCGGTGTTCGGGTGTCTGTGGTGCCCCCGCTACCGTTGTTAAAACCCCGTACAATCAATAATGGAGTCGATACATCTGTCCTTTGCATTCGATAGAGAGCATGGAATTCGTCAATGGCGGTTGTTGCCTGCCCGTCGTATGGATTACAAAACGCTCGAATGGGTTCATCGATGATAGGAATACCACCCGAAAATAAGGGAGGAGCGTGACTTGTCATTTCAATGCCATCAACATAGTGAGGGGTGGTGTTAATTGTGAGCGGATTGATGTCGTTCTCTATCCTGTAGACGATGAGTGCGTTGGAATACGTTGTTATCCCAGTCTGAAAACTGTATAACCCACCAGCAATTACGAATATCTCTTTAGTGTCATATGAGAGAGGCTGGCGCGAGCTACTTGTTAGGATTCTTGCGTGTAATGGTTTGGAGTAAGATGATGCGTGCGCGTCGCCAACGATCCCCGTTAGCAATACGCGATCAAAAGTTGTTATTGGATCAGTATGGTAATACCTCACTCTTGAATTCCATGGAGTATAAGGGTCGATACCGTTTGGAGAACGGGATGTCTCTGTCAGATATGCGACTTCGAATGTTGGGACGGTTGGAGAGTTCCTTACATTGCAAGAAATAGTAGGTCTTCGACCACGACCAACGGATACCGAGGTGTCGTACTGGGCGTTCTGACGATTATTGAGCCATTTGGGAAAACTTGGGGCAATTGAGCCGTCACTAAGAAGTATGGCATTGACGAAAAGCTCATATCCGTTATAGTTACCATCGTAGTGTTCCCAAACTAAATACAGGTATTTTGCATCCATCGCAATGTCCCATTGGTCTCTCCAATCGGCCTCCTGGACTCCTTGAACAATAGGTTCGTTTTCGGTAAAGGGTGGCCAACCTCCCATGTAGTAGTAAATGTTACTAACATCGTTGCTCACGGTGGTTACGGAGTAGGGAGATCCTGAAATTATCTGACGGCTGGGAAGAGGGTTCAAGTTTCCGCCAAGAGCAATATTGATCTGTGTTCCCTGCGTGCCTCGGCTATCATTCAGTCCTCGGATTACAAATCCTGATCTTGTGTCATTTGGCCAAACATATCGAACAGAGCCAACAAGGTTAGCCGCGACTTTAACCTCATACTTATACTGGTCGTTACTAAAATCTGACACCCCCACAATCCCATTTGGCCTTGGAGAGCTGCCAGTTGAAATGTTCGATAAACTATCTCCAACCAAGTAAGCCGCTGGGATTCCGTTGTCTGTACCATACATCCATTGGCCGTAGCCATTTGCCGCGATGCAGGTGAAGTCGACCGGCAGATCTCCTGCGGGATCATAAATCTGAACTGCGGCTGGATTATTTTGAAACCCATAAGGCACAGCTGTATACTGAGCGGAGCCCACATCAGGAAGCAGGCCGATTTGAACAAGAGCAGAAAGAACAATAAAGAGGATCAAAGAAAGCGTGGTAAGTCGTTTCATTTTTTGCTGGACTGGATAAATGATCTGGTTCAGGAGCCATCCATTGAGGGCCAAATTTCAGAACCGAGAGTGGGAACGGCTGGATTAGCTCGGTTCAAAAAACTGTCTCACTGCCAGACTGCAACGGATATGCGCCTGAATAAGTCGCGTGAGGATAGTACAATCTTTTTTCCTAGAAAGGCATACTTAGGAGAAGCATTGTTTGATGCGTAGGGTCTGTCATCCTCAGCTCAGCTAAGCTAATCCTACGAAACTGTTTAAACGCATATAGCCCGGAACATCCCGTTCCAGGCTACACGCGCTTCTTTCACCTTCACCACATTATGGCCTTTCCATCGGAGTTGCCTCACAATGAATCGGCTCACTTCTTATATAATGAAATTATGTGCCAGAAGTTTCAGACGTGGAAACGCCCATTTTCAATCAAGAAAACGGGCGTTTGCGTACAGATGATGTTCCGGATTTTGGACAGTTGGCGGTTTCTTCTCTTCGCCTCCCCTCTGGATGAAAGCAAGCTCATCCAACTGTCTTCGAGACTATTTAGCGTCGGCGCTGCTGTTGAGAGCGTCTTTGCTGTGGACGCTGCTGTTGCGGACGCTGATCGCGTTGCAACTCTGGCTCTTCGGTATTGTCCTCAGAGAAATCAGATTCCGTCGGCTCGTCCTCGTTATCATCATCGTCTGGACGCGGCAGCATTCGTGCGTGCGCACCGGCGGCTGAAGAATATTGATCCGTAATATCCCCGTTCTGCTTTGGACTGTAGAAACGGAAATCGTCGCCCGTAAGCGAGTCATCGAGTTGGAGTTTTAGCCTGACGAAATAGTGTAACTGCAAGCCCCTGAGCGGTGACATTAATCCGCGCTGTAGCATTTCAGCGAGCGAAGAATGTGCATGCAGCACAAGCTTACGTTCTTTGCTTTCTGAGCGGAAACGCTCGAGCCAACGCTCGATCTGCTTGAGGATCGTCGTCTTTGAAACGAGCAACCCTGTGCCGGCGCACACCGTGCAAGGCTCCGAAAGCGATTGTACGATCGACTGCCGAATACGCTGACGAGTGATCTGCATAATGCCGAACTCGGTGAGCGGAAGGATCGACGACTTTGCACGGTCCTTTCGGAATTCCTTTTTCATTTCGTCGTAGACCTTCTTCTTATTGCGCTCGTCGTTCATATCGATAAAATCGACAACGATGATACCGCCTATGTCGCGAAGGCGAAGTTGGCGGGCAATTTCTCTGGCGGCTTCAAGATTTGTCTTGAGAGAGTTTAACTCCTGCTCCCGGCGCGCAGCGTAGCGCCCAGAGTTTACGTCGATTACAACCATTGCTTCGGTGTGCTCGACAAAGAGATAGCCGCCGGAAGGCAATGGGATCTTGCGCGTCAGTGTCTGCTCGATTTGCTGTTCGATGTCGAACGCATCAAAGAGCGGCTTCTGTCCGCGGTAGAGCTCGACTGTCCCGGTCAGGTTCGGTGCTGCCCACTCGACATAATCCATCACCTCCTTGTACATCCGCTTCGAATCGATGACGATCCGATTCACGTCTGGAGTAAAGAGATCGCGCATGACGCTGGAAGCCAGGCTTTGATCCTGACAGACGAGCATTGGTGCTTTACCTTCTTTGATCTTCTTCTCAATATCTGCCCATTGCGCAAGGAGCTTCTCGAGATCTTCGCGGAGAGCGGATTCTTCTTTATTCTCGGCAACAGTGCGAATGATGACGCCCAGCTCTCGCGGCTTCATCGAACGCACGATGCGGCGAAGGCGGCTGCGCTCACGCACGGAATAGACTTTACGGCTGATGCCAATGCCTGGCTCGAACGGAACGAGCACGAGGAATCTGCCAGGTAGCGAGATACGGCTCGTTACACGGACGCCTTTATTCGCAAATGCTTCACGCGTTACTTGCACCAGAATGTTCTGTCCTGATTCAAGATTGACGTTGGCCTGTAACAGCGTCGGGATCGGGCGATTATTTCTCTGGTTTGAATCTCTTCCGCCATTCTGCCCTTCGCGTTTGGATGATGGCAGTGTAAGCGTGGACGGTCCAGATTGCTCGCGATCTCCTGCAAGCTTCAGTTCAAGGCCCTGGTTTGTGCTGGGCGCTGGATCCTGATAGGAGCGGTCGTTATTGCGGCCGCGAGGATTCTGGTTGTTGCGTGGACGAATGACCTTCTGTTCGGCTGCGGTCGCACCTTCTTCAACCAGATAGTCATCTTCCTCGTCGTCTTCATCCTTCAACTCAACGTCTTCCCCGGAGAGATACGCGGCCGAACTTTCGTACGAATCGCCGACATCGGAAAAGTGCAGGAAGGCATCCTGTTCGAGGCCAACATTGACGAAGGCGGCGTTCATGCCAGGGATCACCTTGGCGAGTTTGCCGAGGTAGATATCGCCTACATGGCGTTCGGTTTCGGGGGTTTCGATGAAGAGTTCGACGAGGCTGTCGTTCTCGGTTATAGCGATGCGGATCTCATCTTCACTTTGTGAATTAATGAGAATCTCCTTTCTCAATCGGAGCATGTAATTGTCTCGTTAGTGGGTTGCCGCTATGTATCGGCGTACCCATTGTCTCAGCGTGGACGTTTGCTTCTCCTATTTACGGAGAGCACAGCGATGATGTATGGGCATCAGCGCCTGAGGATTTGGAGGAGGTCAGCTCAAAAAGAGATCGCTGGTGAATGGGGCCGAAACATTGAAAGTGGCGTCGTCAGATTCGGCAAAGGCAATCGCCGGCTGATGTTTGATCCTTCGAATCGACATCGCCGGTCCTGACCGGGTGGTCCGGCCAACAGCCGCCGCCATCCTGATCCATTCAACAAAGAGATAAAAGCAGACGCTGTAGCACCTACAACTGACATTCGCCTTTCCCAAAACGAAACGATGATCGTCTCCGTCTCTGAAACAAGCGTAGTAACACGAATAGCCTGCCCAGCGCTGCCGGAACTCGCGGCTGCGCTCGGACCCGTCCACCACGCGGTGAGTCGGTCAAGCAATATGATGAGTGTTAATACGAGCGGATTCACGGTCTGTACTATGCTAACGTTCGACTGCGTAACTGCTGCTTAACGGTGTAAGCGGACAGTTCAAAAATCGATCTTTCTCAAGAACCTCCAAACTGCTCTCCGATTCCTTGTCGCTGGAACTACCGGTCATTACCGGTTTAGCCAACATTGCGGAATGGAAGAAGCCTCGTCCAGAAATTTTTGCAATTCCTGATTCAGATGAATCAGGCGCTGCGGTTAATAATAAACAGGTTAGGCGGGTCGGCTGTCTTTAAGCGAAGCCGAATATTCATTAAGAATATTCCACCTATCATGGTCAAAATACAACGCCAAATTGGGGAAAAAGCTCCCGAGTGGGGTAAGGACAGGTTATGCACAATCAGGCGGACATCCGGTGAATAACGTGTGAATAGCGAGGACAAAAAAAGGGACCAAGCTTGCCACGTCACACAGATGCACTGCTGAGAGCTGCTTCCTTCCGGACCTGACTCGGTTGGGCGTGCGTCTATTGCGTGGGACTTGATCCCAAACTTTAGCATTGGACTTGTGCGTCCCCTCCAATTAGGGAGG
>Ga0207148_1001_pt1 | contig 23208 bp, 24 predicted proteins | sample Alteio_BWMinHeat_34_FD_153558 | JGI IMG/M metagenome (GOLD analysis project Ga0207148, IMG submission 153558) | Enriched cells from forest soil in Barre Woods Harvard Forest LTER site, Petersham, Massachusetts, United States -... | ecosystem: Environmental > Terrestrial > Soil > Temperate forest >... | reverse complement strand
TGAGAGTTTAAAAAAAACAATCCTTAAAGTCCCTCTCTCCACGACAGTGGGAGAGGGATTTAGGGTGAGGGCGGTGGGGCAATTAGCAAGGCTGAGGGATGAGGGATGAAGGATGAAAATTACGTCCCTCTCTCCGGTCAGTACACCCACAAGCAGGAGAAGGACTTTAATACACGCAAGCTAAAGCTTATGCTACATTGATTCTGCGTTGCCCTATCGGCTTCCTCCCGTAAGTTTGCAGAACGGTTAGGGGCGGTTAAACGTCCTACCTGATGGCATCCGGTCACGTTCGGATGCTTTGCGGTCTTTATAGCTGAATGCGAACTCGCGCTGTTTTCTATATTGTGCTTGGGGTATTGATCCTGGCTGCTCTCTTGGCCGTGGATCTTATCGCGCATGGATATCGGGCACTACAGGGCGTTACGTTCGAGCTCTTCAGGGCAATACTTCAGGGCGTCGCACTTAGTTGGCTGCTGCGCGGCGCGTACACGCTCTTTTTCCGGCAGTCGATGATCGCTCGCGCCGGCGATCAAAAGGAGACTGTGCTCTGGCCCGTGCAGTTGGCGCGTCGATTTATTGTCGTAAGTGCCGCAGCGATCGTCCTCGCATTTCTGCCTGCTCTCTTTCGGCTTTCGTTAAGTAAGCAGTTCACTCCGCAGACTTTCCCCACTGTGATATCGGTGGATTTCATCGGGGCTGTCTGGCTCACGGTACTGGTCGCGATCGCGTTGTCGTTCTGGCAATTAACGTTTGTGCGGCAGCAGACACAGTTTGCGCGCCGCAGATTCACCGGTTGGGCTGTCGCGGCTGGTCTTTACAGTCTGCTCTTCTTCATAATACAGGTAGGCGTTATTCCGGATGGTACAGTAGGTGTGGCTGCACTCTCGGTGCTGGCACTCGTCGTTGCGCTCGCAGCGATCCTGCTTGGCTATCGCGTACCGTGGGTACCGCATATTCCCCGAGAGGGAAAGCGCCGGCTGATCTGGTTGAGTCTTGCGAATGTCGTGCTTGCGGTCGCACTGGTACTCATGTACACTGGCGTCGGGCTAACGAGCAGTCTCTTTGGTGGATACGCGATCTACTGGCACAATGCCGCCGGAGCCCTCTTCGGTACGGTCGCAATCTATTTCATCTTTGTTTTTTTCAGCACGCTCTTCTCGCTATCTTCGACGGATCTCGTCGAGCGCAAATCAGCGGAAGTCAAATCTCTGGTGAAGCTGACGCGATTCAGTTCGGATGTTTTATCGAGCGAACTTCTGCTCGATCTGCCGAGGCTCGCCGAACAGATCACAACACTCGCAAGAGAAGCAACCGGCTCCGATTGTGCATGGCTCGAGCTTCGCTCAAACACGTTTGCACCAGGACGAGCAGGATTGGGCGAAGTGATGGTGCGCTCGCATGTTGCGATCGACGAAGCGAGTGCGGAAGAGATCATGGCAACGTCCGAGCATTTTCCCGATGCGGGTCGCGCGATCGAATCACCTCGTGAAGAGCTTGGCAAAACGCGAAAGGCATTCGTGCTTCGCAAACGGCGAAACAACCGCGATCTTGCTGCAATGTCGAATGGCAGTTCGATCGTCACATCGCTGCATTCGCTCGTCGCTGTTCCCTTGCTTCGAAGAAACGAAGTTCGCGGCGGGCTGTATGTCGGGAAGCGGAAAGAAGATGGGTTCGATGATGATGATCTTACCGTGCTGAGTGCCTTTAGCGATGTCGCATCGCTTGCTCTCGAGACTGCGCGTCTGCTTGCTGATTCAATCGAGAAGCAGAAATTCGATGGCGAGCTTCGCGCTGCGCGAGCCATGCAGAAGAGTTTGATACCGGAGAAATTCCCGGAAGTCAAAGGCTTTGACATCGATGCATTTTCTATCCCTGCGTACGATGTCGGTGGCGATTATTATGACAGCACCGTACTTTACGATGGTTCGATGGTCATCGTGATCGGTGATGTTTCCGGCAAAGGCATCTCCGCCTCGATGTACATGGCCGAGACGAAGGGAGTCGTACAGGGCATGGCACCGCTGATGCAGAACATGCCGGAGCTTTTGCAGGGTGCGAACAGTGCGCTGCTTCGCAATCTTCCTGCGCAAGCATCGATGCGCAGATCGTTCGTGACGCTCGGCATGCTGAATCTCAGCAAGACAGGTGTACATTACTGTCGCGCTGGACATACACCGCTGCTCATCGTGCGAGCAAATGGAAGCTACGAATTCCTGCAGCCGAAGGGAATGGCGGTCGGCATCATGCCACAGACGATCTTCAACCAGGTGCTCGAAGAGCGCACGATTGCAGTCCAGGCAGGCGATGTGCTTGTGCTTTTTAGCGACGGCATCACTGACACGCGCAACGCACAGGGAGAAGATTTTGGCTATGCACGGCTCGCGGAAATCGTGACGCTGCTGCGCTCGGAACATTCGGCGAAGGGGATCACGATGGGCGTGCTCCAGCATCTCACGAATTTTTCTGCTTCCGAAAGTTATGGCGACGATGCGACGCTCGTCGTGATCAAAGTGATAGGTAATGCATCCGATGAAACATCACAATCAAAACTTGACAGTGCTCAACTCACATAGAACGCAACATGGCACCTGAAACAACTGCTCGCTTCGAAGTGCGAGAGGTCCCGGTTAGTCAACCGGGCGTTACCGTACTCGAACTTTCAGGCGAGCTCGATGCACACACCGCGCCCGAGTTCGAGCGCTTTCTGGAACGGATCGTTCGCGAAGAACAACGCTCGAGGCTGATTCTCGATTTTCATAAGCTCGAATATATTTCGAGCGCCGGACTTGGTGTGCTGATGGGACTCATCGAGGAAGTCCGAGCACAGTCAGGCGATATGATACTTACGAACCTGCCGGAGAAGATTTTCCATGTGCTCGATCTTCTCGGCTTTCCCGTCGTGTTCAGGATCGTCCCGACTGTCGAAGAAGCGCTTGTGAAATTTAAGTAAGATGACAGACGCGCAACATTCGTCTGACGCATCTGAGCGCTCGGCCACCCTTTCGGTGCCGCCGGAGTTTGGTATGCTCGTGAAATTGCGCGAGTTTGTGCGGGCGGAATCGGCGCGATGCGGCCTTCGTCCGGCAGCGATCGATCAGCTTTCACTGGCTGTCGACGAAGCAGCTACGAACATCATCGAGCACGCGGTGCGCGGAATGCCGCAGGAGATCACCTGCACCTGTCAACTTGGCAAAGCGGGTGACGAGATGATCTGCACGCTCGATTATGAATCGCCCAAAGCCTTTGAGCCAAAACCTCCGCCCAAACTTGACTCCATTCGGGAGCGTGTACGCTCATTGGCACGGGGCGGGCTGGGTGTCTATCTGGTACATAGTCTTGTGGACCGGGTCGAATACGCGCGTAAGGGAAGGCGGAACGTGATCGTCCTGACAAAGCGGATGAGCTAAGGTTTGTATATTTGACTGTGGATATTCTCAGTTTCGTGGCTGAAAACTACCCTGGAGCTGCGCTTTGAACCGTTTTGGCAGGCGCATTGTGTTGTGTACTCGAGTATAGAGCAAAATCAATAAGAAAAACCAGTGTCGAACGAGCATAACGGAAATACAAGTTTAGACGCGCACGAAGAAGAAATGAAAGTCAACGCCCTTGAGCGTTGGCTCTTTGGCGAGCGTGGCAGCACTCCTCCTCCGATGCCACGCCCTGCAAAAAAAGATCATGGGCAAGATCACGATGATGCGCACGTCTCGAAGGAATACGCTCAATACTTCAAAGACCGTGGAGTCAATGCTACCGATGCTGAGTATCAGCAGATCCTGAAGGAGCGCACCGGTCATGCAGGTGAACAGGAGATCGAAGTGCCGGAGGGATATGCTCCAGTTACATTCATGGAAGCCGATATTACGCTTATCACCCCGATCGGAGCGAATCTCCGCGAACTCTGTCTTGATAATCATATTCCGCTTTATTCGGACCTTGCGAAAGTGCTGAACTGTCGCGGGCTCGGGCTCTGCACGACGTGTCGCGTTGAGGTTACTCCCGCCGACGGCGTCTCAGCTCCTACGAAGATCGAGAAAGTCCACCTCATCAAATACTATCCGAAGCAGCGTCTAAGCTGTCAATGTGAGATCACCGGACCTGTGAAGGTCTCAACGAAGCCTGCTCGTGAGTACGGTAAAGCGTTTGATAATTTCGTGCGTCAGAGTGCGTTGTTCGGGTTCTTCAGCCTCATCATGCTTTCGATCCTGTTGGTCATCGGATTTGATGTGGTAGGAAAGTGGTTCTGAGCTCGAGTTGAGAGTCAGTATTCTCGTATCTGATCTCTCTCAAACGGCCTCGTAGTTCAGTTGGATAGAACATCAGTTTCCTAAACTGGGTGTCGCAGGTTCGAGTCCTGCCGAGGCCACCGATTCCCTTGTTTGTTAGCGATATCTCACCTCCAACACTGCACTATAATTAATGGTGACGAATCGCAATATATTTCCAATTGACTCGGTTTGAATTGTGGGCCAAAATGACGCTTCACGCCACACGTTTCTCAAACACGACTATGGGTACGAATACAGCTATTTGCAGCCGCAGCGATGATCGCGATCACCGGTGCTGGAGCCTACAGCCTGGATGCCGCAATGGGAAAGCGCAGAGTTCATCAGACTGCCAACGTTTCTCCTAAACCAGTAAGAGGCTTCATATGAAAATGCTCGAGGATAAGGTCGCCATCGTCACCGGAGCAGCTTCCGGTATTGGTAAAGAGATAGCGTTGAAGTACGCAGCGGAGGGCGCGAAAGTAGTTGTTTCGGACATCAACGAAGAATCCGGCAAGCAAACGGTAACCCTGATCACCAAGGCCTCCGGCCAGGCGATCTTTGTGAAGGCTGATACGTCAAAGCCGTCTGATTGCGAATCATTGGTCGCGCAGGCGGTCAAGCATTTTGGTGGCTTGCATATCGCGTGCAACAACGCGGGCATCGGCGGTCCATCGAAGCCTGTCGGAGAATATCCAATCGATGGCTGGAATGATGTTATTGGTGTGAATCTCTCCGGAGTGTTCTACGGCATGCGGTATCAGATCCCTGCGATACTTGATTCGGGTGGAGGTTCGATCGTGAATATCGCTTCCATCCTCGGTCAGGTTGGCTTCAGGAATTCCTGCGCGTACGTCGCCGCTAAACATGGTGTTGTCGGACTCACGCAAAATGCTGCGCTGGAGTATTCGGGTCAAAAGATCCGCGTCAACGCGGTGGGGCCCGGCTTTATCAAGACGCCGCTGCTTGAAAAGAACCTCGATGAAGCAACGACCAAACTTCTCGCGACACTGCATCCCATCGGACGTCTTGGCGAAGCCTGGGAGGTTGCTGAACTCGTGCTATGGCTCAGTTCAGACAAAGCATCGTTCGTCTCTGGCTCATTTTATAGCATTGATGGTGGATACTTAGCGCAATAACTCTGTTCGCTGTTCGCCAGGATGGCAGGAGAGATCCGTCAACTTTGAGCACTCGACTTCTTTTGTCGAGTGCTCCTGCATTTACACAACGATCTTAATCTAATGCTTGTACCAAAACTTTTCACTACGCTCCGCGACTATCATCGCAAGGACTTCGTTAAAGACTTGGGTGCTGGTGTAATCGTTGGGATTGTTGCGCTGCCACTTGCAATTGCGTTTGCGATCGCAAGTGGAGTCACTCCGGACAAAGGTCTGATCACTGCGATCGTCGCTGGTTTTCTCGTCTCGGTCCTGGGCGGAAGCAGAGTGCAGATCGGTGGTCCCACTGGCGCGTTCGTCGTGATCGTCTATGGTATCGTGCAGAAGTACGGTGTCGACGGATTGATCGTAACAACCTTTCTCGCAGGGATCCTGCTCGTCATCTTTGGCATCGCAAAATTTGGCAGCGTGATCAAGTTTATTCCTGCTCCGGTGATCACGGGGTTTACGAGCGGGATCGCTGTCATTATCTTTTCGAGCGAGATCCCGGATTTTTTCGGATTCAAATTAAAGGACGCGCCTTCTGAATTCTTCGCCAAGTGGGCGGCATATGCGCAAAATATTGGCGGCCTGAACATTGATGCGGTCATTATTGCAGTCGTGACGCTCCTCATCATCGTTTATTGGCCTCGCGTTAGCAAAACAATCCCATCGCCGTTCGTGGGGCTTATCGTTGCAACCGTTCTGGTCAGCTTGTTTAGTATTCCCATTGAGACGATCGGATCAAGGTTCGGGAGTTTACCGACTTCAATACCAATGCCGCACGTTCCGAACATTTCTTTTGCAACGCTCAAGAGTTTACTTCCTTCTGTGTTTACGGTTGCGATACTAGCCGCGGTCGAATCGCTTCTCTCTGCCGTCGTAGCTGATGGAATGATCGGTACGAAGCACCGATCGAACATGGAGCTTGTCGCGCAGGGTGTTGCGAATATGGGGTCTTCGATCTTCGGCGGAATTCCAGCCACAGGTGCTATCGCGCGTACAGCAACAAATATCAAAAGCGGCGGCAGAACGCCCGTTGCGGGGATTGTGCACTCGTTGACCTTGCTGCTGATCATGGTGCTCTTCGGAAGGTATGCATCGATGATCCCGCTTGCGGCGCTTGCAGCGATACTTATCGTCGTCGCCTACAATATGAGTGAATGGCGTACATTCAAAGAAATATTTCGAGCACCCAAGAGCGACGTGGCAGTGCTCTTGACGACGTTCATTCTCACGGTTGTCGTTGACCTCACCGTTGCGATCGAGACAGGGATGGTAATGGCGGCGTTTCTCTTTATGCGCAGGATGGCTGAGGTTTCGAATGTCAGTATCCTCATGGGCGACTCCAACGAGGATGGCGAAGAAACGAGCGATGAATTTAAGAAGGGGATACCGCAGGAGGTGATGGTTTTCGAGATCAGCGGCGCATTATTCTTTGGAGCCGCCGATCGGTTCATGGAGACGATGTCTGCAATTCAAGCCTTTCCAAAGGTGCTGATTTTGCGGATGGGTGAGGTGGTTGCGCTCGATGCTACAGGATTGCGCGTGCTCAGAGATGTGCTAAAACGCGTTGAGGCGCATGCATGCAAACTCTACTTATGCGAACTTCATGCTCAGCCCTACCTGGCCACTGAAAAGGCAGGCGTGCTCGACTTGATCGGTCGCGATCACATATTCGATACGCTGCAATCTGCTTTGAATGCCGCAGGCGAGGCGGTGAAGCAGAGTGAGGAGCCCGCTACATCGTGAAGCTCGTCTGCAGACTAATGCTGGATCACGAACTTTCGCTCAACGACACCAGCGCCGCCGGACAAGCGCACGACGTACATGCCATTCGGAAGGTCACGTAGGTTGAGCGTGAATTGAGCCTCTCTTACATTTGAACTTACTCTCGACTCTTCTCGCACAACTCGTCCGAGAATATCCGTTATGTTCAGCCACGGATTTGAACCAACACCGTTCGCAATCACAGAGCAATAGCCAGTGACCGGATCGGGATAGATGGATATCAATCTCGCATTAACTGGCGCCTGCTGAGGAACAGTCTTCGCTCCAACATAAGAAATTCTGTAGACGGCGGGAGGAGTATGCGGATCGGTGTAGTCGGAAGTGAAGTAAAGATCGCCGGCGGTATCAATCACGATGCCGCAGGGTCGCGCCCAACGTTTGTAGCCGATTGAATCTGTAAGAAATCCGGATGCAAAATCTGTTACCATCCACTTGCCATTGATAAACTGCGCGCGCTCGATCTTTGAACCATTGGCAATGATCCGGCCTTCGGCGGCAGGATAGGAGCCATGCAGTGTGATGAAGAAATTACCTTCATAACCCGGGAAGGTGTTGCTGTGATAAATCGCGATGCCAAGTGGAGTTGTATGCGCGGGAAAAACCATATCCCATGGTTGCATCGATGCCACGAGAGTTGAATCCGCGTGCGTGATCGGAAGAAGCTTGTGGTATTCAGGCGTAGCGGAGAAGTCTTCCCACTGATGATCACCGTACGCGAACGGCCAACCATAATAACCTTGATCGACAATGCGCGTCGCGAAATCCGGTGGCACATCGGCTCCCTGGCTGTTTCTTTCGGAGACACTAGCCCAGAGTGTGTGAGTTGCATTATCCATCGAAAGCCCGACTGCGTTTCGAAGACCACTTGCGTAGATGCGCCGGCCAGTGCCATCAAGATCAAATCGCAATATCGCAGCACGTTCTGTTGCTTTCTCACGACAAGCATTGCATGGCGCTCCAACACTCAGAAAAATGCTCTTGCCAACAGTATCAAAGAGAATCGTTCGCGTTGTGTGATTGGGAGAGCCTTCGGCGGTATCCGGGATACCGCTGATAAAGATCGAGGAGTCGACATAGAGTCCATCCTTATTTGGATGCTCATATTTCATAACCACGTCTACTGCCGCCGTGTAGAGCGCTCCGTTGTAGAATGCGAAGCCGTGGGAATTGCTGTCATTGTAAGCGAGGGTGATCGCGGTGTCGGCGACGCCAACGTGATTCATATCGGGAAGCGCATAGATCACTGAATTCACATTATCAGCCATGCACACCACTCCGTCCGGACGTATCGCAAGTGTGCGCGGACTCGAACCCACGCGAGCATAAAAGACGCGGCAGACAAATCCTTTCGGTAGTAAGACCGTGTGCGCCGAATCGAAAAGCGTTTTATATTTTGCGGGTACGATAAGGTCGCTTGCTATCAAAGAATCTGCGCTTTGTGCATGAACGCTTTGGACCAGGAGGAGAAGAATGGTCGTTGAGAGGAGAATTCGCATGAGGTTTGGCAGAAGTGTCAACTACGAGAACGCATTATGCGAGAGCAATTACAAGACCAAGCGTGAAGAAAACTACTGACATAATGCAAAAAGGCACCCGCCGTAGCGGGTGCCCTTGCGTCACCTCTGTTTCTTCACCCAATAGTGGGAGAACTCAGTTCGTTTGCGGATCGGCTGTGACAACCTTCGCATATTCTGCATCGATGGTGAGTGTGACGGTGTCACCTACCAGCAATCCGCCGGTCTCAAGAGGAGCATTCCACACGAGGCCAAAATCTTTGCGGTTGATCTTCGCTGTTCCGGTCAGTGCGATCTTCACGTTTCCCCAGGGATCGCGCATCTCTGGTGATGGTCCTTCGACGTCAAGCACAACCTCTTTGGTTACGTCCTTGATCGTGAGAAGACCGGTGATTTTAAGTTCGCCCGAGCCAGTCTTCTCGAATTTCTTGGAGATAAACTTCATAGCAGGGAAATTCTCGGCGTCGAAGAAATCCGCGCTGCGTAAATGCGTATCGCGATCTTCAATGTTCGTAGAGACGCTCGCCGTATGGATCGTCGCTTCGACATACGACTTCGAGATATCTTCCGAATTCAGAAAGAGCTTTGATTCAACATTCTTAAATGTGCCGCGAGCATTTGCGATCATCATGTGTCGCACGCTGAACTGGACTGCAGTATGTACCGCGTCGATCGTCCAGGATGTCTCAACTTCTGTTTTGGGTGCTTCGAGTACTGTTGTTGTCATGGTTGTAAAGATAGTTAGGTGAATGCTCTTGTTCAAACGATATTCGTTTCAACAAGTTTCAAACCGTCTACTATTCATTCAGGAAATCAGAACCTCGATTACGCTGATTTAAGTGGATTTCCCTGATTTCCTATGGCAAACGATAATTATTTTTGGCCTTTGCGGAATCGGGATGGGAGCTCGGATTGAAGTAGGGAAGCGGTTTCCCTGTGAGCGGGGAGGCACGAGATCTCCAATCGGAGTCTACTTAAGATACTCCAGCGTCTCGATCGGGCTTCGGATCCGAGGACCAACCCAGGAATCCACATCTACAACATACTCTCCGTCACGCGATGCTCGGTTTTGAATTAACAAGGGCGTCATTCCTACTGCCGCGGCTCCGGATAACTCATGGCTGCCGCCATCGCCGATGTAGAGCGTACGCTCGGAAGACGTCCCAAGCTGTTTGAGAGCAAGCTCGTAGATCCGGCGGTCTGGCTTCTTGATCTTGATGACGGAGGAGAAGATCACAACGTCAAAGAACTCGGCTATCTGCGATTTCGCCCAGAGTGAGGGGACCTCGGTGGAGCAGTCACTGATCAGCCCCAGTTTATAACCTCGCGCCTTTATTTCGCTTAGTGTCGAGATCGAATCCGGGAAGAGCCGTTCAAGAAATGTCTTGCTATAAGCCGCACGAATTCTAGCTGCTTCGCTGATCGCAACGGGATCGATCGGACGACCGAGCTCCCTTGAGATCATTTCAAGATTCGCTTCTATGTTCGAAAACTCACCAAGGCATCGCGCGTGGAAGCTAGCAGTCCACTGTTTGCGGAACACTACCGGAGGAATCGTGAGTGCGAGTGCCATTTCGCGAAGCACCGAATTCAACTCGTCGATCCGAAAGTTTTCGATCAATGTACCAAAGAGGTCGAAAATGACTGCGTCGAATCGTTTGTGAGTTGTTGTCATCAAAAAACCAAAATGAGTTATAGCTTAGCAAACTAATAATCTTGTTGGTTCTCTCGCACTCCCATTCCCCCCGCGCCCTATTCTCTGTTCCCCGTTCCCCGCTCAAGGATGCTGTAAATTTGCTGGACACGGTACCAAACACACATGGGAAGAGCATTCGAATTTCGAAAAGTTCGCAAGATGAAGCGCTGGGACCGCATGTCCAAAGCGTTTACGAAATTGGGAAAAGAGATCGCGATCGCGGTGAAGCTTGCAGGTCCCGATCCCAAGATCAATCCACGCCTGCGTATCGCGATCACGAATGCGAAGGGCGTGAACATGCCGAAGGACCGCATCGAAGGTGCGATCAAGCGAGCCTCCAGTAAGGATCAGGAAAATTATCATGAGATCGTTTACGAAGGATATGGTCCGAGCGGTGTACCCATTGTGGTCGAGTGCGCTACCGATAATCCGACGCGAACGGTCGCCAACGTTCGCTTCGCATTCACTCGTGCCGGCGGTGTGCTTGGTACTGCTGGCTCGCTCGACTTCATGTTCAATCGAAAGGGCGTTTTTAAACTAGCGGGCGATAAAGTAAATCTCGAAGAACTCGAACTCGAGCTTATCGACTTTGGCGCTGAAGACATCACGAAAGAAGAAAGCGAAATCACGATACTAACAACGTTTGCTGATTTCGCAGGGATGCAAAAGGCGCTCGAAGAGCGGCACATCGAAGTCATTAGCGCAGAGATTCAGCGGCTGCCAACCACACTCAAGGAGATTCCCGAGGCCGAAGAAGAAGCGGTGATGGAGCTAATCGAAAAGCTCGAGCAGGACGATGATGTTCAGGCGGTTTACCACAATCTCGCCTAGACTCATTATCGTAGCTCCAGGTTGTAACTTTGACCTCCGCCCTGTATTTACGGAGAGAAGCCTCTAACCTCTTCACCGATGAAAAAACTTATCGTTTTTCTCTTTCTGGTACTCCTTCTGACTCAAGCATCCTCGTCTTATGCACAGTATAAGCAGGTCTCGCTCGTGGAAGATTTTACTTCCTGGGGATGCGCGCCTTGTGCGGATGTGCCACCGTATCTCAATCCCTTTCTCAGTTCACGTCCATGGATAGCGGCAGTCGCTTATCATTACAACGTTGGTCAACCGCTTGATTCAATGTACATGTCGTATCGCTATCCACAATGGAAGCGACTGCGTTATTACGGCATCTCTGGCATTCCCGCAGCGGCATTTAATGGTCATGTATTCTACCCCTTTGATACTGCCCAAATGAGCCATTGGATCGATTCGTTGAAGGACCTCACCACTCCGGTAAGCTTGACTCTAACGCAATCACGCGAGACTTCTGTGCTGCACGTGCATCTTCGACTCCAGACCTCGGAAGCTTTGGAAGGCGCCCGTGTCCTCGTAGAAGTTGCTGAGGAAAGTCATCACTACGACAGCGCTGGCACCAACGGCGAGCACGATTTCTTGCGGATTCTTCGGACGATGCTTCCCGATTCAAACGGGACCGTACTGTCACTCAATGCGGGTGATTCTCTCGAATTGCATTTGGACTATACCATTCCAAAGTATTGCACCGCAAACAAGCTCTACTCGATCGCATTTGTTCAGGTGGACAGCAATCGCAATGTGCTGCAGGCAGCCACGACGTATCCGGCGGTTCTTGCTGGAGAAACTGTAGAACAGGGTTTGATATCAGGAAACGATGAAGGCTTTCTCTCTCCAAATCCTGCTGATAATATTTGCCAGATAACACTTCCGAACTCACCGTCGCCTGGCCAGGTGCGCGTTCAATTAGTTGACGATCTCGGAAGAACGCGGCTAAAATTTTGGACGGGCGTAAGATCATTTAATATCCCATTGAATCAACTGCCAAATGGAGCTTATGTCCTAGATGTTCAAGAACCCCACAAATCCTACCGCCAGGGCCTGATAATCCAACATTAGCGGATCACAGAACCCCTGCCCGACTTGCCTCCCGGTAATGGCATGATTCCTGCGCCTGTCTCCGTATTGTCTAGTAATGTGTCTATTACTGCGTCGTTTCAACGGTTTTGACATGATTTAGAGGACTACTCTTACGCGCTAAAGCGCTAAAAAGCTGACCGCTTAGCTTTCTAAACAGTACGGCGAGAGGTACGTTGTGTTCTCGTCTTCACTCATTTTTGCTTACGTTACATGAAGCTTCGCTACTTCTTCATTCTAGCGTTCTCAGTCGTCTGTTCGAGATCTGCAGTGGCCCAATGGCACAGCGACTCTACGACAAACACACCAGTTTGCACTGCAAGTGGGATACAGGACGCCGCGCAGTCCTGCTCCGATGGCGCTAATGGCGTGATTGTGGCGTGGGAGGACCACCGATCCGGGAATGGCTGGGATATCTGGGCACAGCGACTCGATGCGAACGGCAATCCGATGTGGGGACAGAATGGCGCTCCTGTTTGCAGGGTTGGCAACTCCGATCAGCGTTATCCACTTATTGCTTCCGATGGCTCAGGCGGAGCCTACATTGTGTGGGAGGATAATCGTACGACTGCCAACGGCATCGATCTTTACGGGCAACATCTATCAAGCAGTGGTGCGCGCACATACGATACGTCAGGCGTTGCCGTTGCTGTTGCTGTTCGCGACCAAAATAATGCGGCGATCACCTCCGATGGCTTCGGTAATGCGTTTGTTGCGTGGGAAGATAATCGTTCGACGAGTTCGCCGACCAGGCCTGATATCTATATGAACAAGCTGACCTCCTCCGGAGCAGCATGGGGATCTTCCGGTGCGCTCAAGATTAATCAGAGCAGTCAGCAGCGAGGTCCAAGGCTCTGCGAGGATGGTTCTGGTGGGTGCGTACTCGCATGGCAAACCAGTTCGACGATTCCTCAATCCATTTGGGCAAGTCGTATATCTTCAGGGGGATCGATCCTATGGGGTACGCAAGGCTGTAATGTTTACATCGGATCGGTGAGCACGAACCTCTCACGCAATATTGATCTACGCCGCGATGGCTCAGAATTTATGATCGCATGGGAGGAGACTACTTCCGCTGGCCAGGAGATCAGAGCCAACCGGCTTCAAATGGATAGTACGAAGGACTGGTATTCTCCCGCAGATATCACATGGGGGTTTGCCGGCGACCAGATCAATCCCAAAGTTTTCTCCGATGATTCGGCAGGAAGTGGTACGTTTACCAATCCTGGACTTCTCGTGCTCTTCGAGAATTATACTGGCGGGACGTCGGTCGAGATGGTGCGCGTCCTGCCAAACGGAGCAGATCTGGTACCCCGCGCGGGGACGAATTTTTTTGATGTCTGTGCGGTAACCGGAGGGCAAGCCACCCCGGTTGGTGCCAAAGTGGGAAGTGGGATTCTGATGGCTGCTTGGGAAGATGCAAGAAACGGCGCCAATGATTCCGCGATCTATGCGCAATGCGTTGACATTGCTCCACGTCGGTATTTTCCTATCGCCGGGACCAGCTCTTTGTGGGGCCAGCCGATCCGAACTTCAACGTCAACGGAATCGAGGAACGTCAGCCTCGTGCCTACAACAAATGGCGCAATCGCTGTATGGGAAGACAACCGGAACGGCAATTGGGATATTTATGCGCAGTTAGTCTTTAAGAACGGAACGCTGCCAGTGGAGATGGCAAGCTTCAATGCAACTGCTCACGGACCGAAGGTCGATCTGAATTGGCAAACGGCAAGCGAGCAGAGCAATGCCGGCTTTGTCATCGAACGAAGGCTGGCAGATCAATCGTCGTCGTTTGAAAGCGTCCAAAGTTTCGAATCGAATCCCGCATTGCACGGTCACGGACCAACAAGTGTCACACATTATTATTCTGCGGTCGATTATCCCAAGAGTGCAGGGACCTATGAGTATCGCATCATCGATGTAGCATTGGACGGTTCTCGTACGGAGCATCCATCCGAGCGCGTAGAAGTAAGTCAGGTAATGGCGAATGGCTTTGCCGTAATGCAGAACCAGCCAAATCCAATGACCGACCATGCAACCATCAGCTTCACACTCGAGCGAGCTTCGATGGTTGATTTAACATTGATGGATGTGCTCGGACGCGTTGTCGCACAACCCCTTGTTCACCAGTTCTTTGCCGCCGGCGGACATGCCACAGGGTTTGATCTTACTCAACTCAATCGAAAGATTGCAAGCGGCACTTATCTCTATCGTTTGACGGCAAGCGACCCCTCAACTGGATCGATCCTTTGGCAGAATGATCGAGCAATGACAATGCAGATCGTTAAGTAAAACTTTATTGCATTCGTAAAAAAAAGAAGGCGACTTGCGGTCGCCTTCTTTTTTTGTTCGAATCAGAATTAAGCAGCCACAGACTCATGATGCGCCCTGGTTACTTTTTCTGCTGCGTCTTTGAGTCCTTTCGCAACAAGGAAATTCAGACCGCTCTCATCAAGTAATTTCCCGGCTTCTTCCGCGTTGGTGCCTTCGAGTCGTACGACGATCGGAACGTGCGGCTTGACAAGCCTCGAGGCTTCGATCACGCCTGCTGCAACGCGATCGCAGCGCACGATCCCTCCAAAAATATTGATCAGGAGCGCCTTCACGTTTGGATCGCCCAGGATAATCCGAAATCCATTCGCTACCGTCTCGGCGTTTGCTCCGCCGCCAACGTCCAGGAAGTTCGCCGGCTCGCCGCCGGCCAGTTTGATGATGTCCATCGTTGCCATCGCGAGTCCGGCGCCGTTAACCATACATCCAACGTTACCATCGAGCTTGATATAATTCAGGTTCGAACGGCTCGCCTCGACTTCGAGGGGATCTTCTTCGGAAAGATCGCGGAGCGCCGCGAACTCCGGATGGCGGAACAGAGCATTGTCGTCGAAGTTGACTTTGGCATCGAGTGCGATCAACGTGTTTTCTTTCGTGAGCACCAACGGGTTGATCTCGAAGAGAGACGCATCGGTTTCATCGTACGCACGGTAAAGCGCACGCGCGAACTTGGCCCACTGCTTCATAGCCTCGCCTGAAAGTCCGAGTGCGAAACCCAGCTCGCGGACCTGGAAGTCACGAAGACCAACTGCCGGGTCGACAAAAATCTTCACGATTTTTTCAGGCGACTCCTCGGCCACCTTCTCGATCTCCATGCCACCTTCGGTTGAGACCATGATGACGTTCATCCCTGTCGAGCGATCGAGGACGATGCCGGCATAAAACTCCTTGTCGATGTTTACGCCCTGTTCTACCAGCAGGCGCTTCACCACTCGACCTTCGGGCCCGGTTTGATGTGTGACGAGCGTCATACCCAGGATCTGCCCAGCGATCTCGTGTACTTCTTCGATGCTACGTGCGAGTTTAACGCCACCACCCTTGCCACGCCCTCCGGCGTGGATCTGCGCCTTGACCACCGCGATCGAAGTCGGCAGCTTTTGGGCAGCTTCAACGGCCTCTTGGACCGTGTAGGCCACATAGCCAACGGGAACAGGCACACCAAACTGCTTGAGAATATCTTTCCCCTGATGCTCGTGGATCTTCATCTCTTTTGTCTCGTGATTCTTGTATAGGGTAATAACTGGATGCAAATTTACGTTACTTGTGGCTCATGGGCGTGTGCGGCTTTGTCCGCTCCATTCGTTTGACCTTTATATGGCCGATCTCTCTTTCAGCAAATACTCAGGTGCAGGCAACGATTTCGTCATTCTGAATGCGATCGATCAGCGGATCGCATTGAGCGAAAAGGATCTCAGCGTGCTCGCCGCAAAGGCTTCCAGGCACGATGGCTCAGGAATTGGCTCAGATGGCCTGATCCTTTTGGAAAAAAGCGACATTGCTCCGTTCCGGATGCGTTTTTTCAATCCCGATGGCAGCTTTGGGGCATTATGCGGCAATGGTGCTCGATGTGCCGTTCAGGCCGCGATCGATGAGGGAATCGTATCGACTGAGGAGGCGGATTTCGAAGTCCTGGGTTCGATCAATCACGCTATACAACTTGGCGATCAGCGTGTAAAAGTCTTCTTTCAGGATCCAACGTTTATTAAACTCGGCTTCAAGCTTCGTGTCGGGAAGAAGGATTTTGTCACTACGAATTATGTCGATCTCGGTTCGCAGCATACCGTGACATTTTTCGAAGATATCGCGCAGCTCTCCGGTGGGACGCTCGTGGATTTCGAGATCAATCGATACGGTCCGCTCATGCGCTGGCAGCCGGATCTTCAGCCGCTTGGAGCGAACGCAAACTTTGCTCAGGTCATGAGCGATGAGAATGGTACGTACATGCGGATTCGCACGTTCGAGCGAGGCGTAGAAGGCGAGACGCTCGCGTGTGGTACCGGGTGCATGAGCACTGCGATTGTTGCGGTCATGACGCGACGGATTAATCAAGCCCCAGTCCGCCTCAAAACTCAAAGTGGCGAGTTCGTCGAAGTCGGATTCGATCTCGAAGGCGATCGTATCGTCAATCTCTCCCTGGAGGGTAGTGCTGTGCGGGGACACAAGGGTAAATTGAGCTTTGCGAGCAATCCCAGCGCCTTTTCTTACTCTCTGCAGGCTTAGATCGCCATATTCCCGGTCAACCTTGCTTAAGGGTTGCAAAAGAGACTATATTTGTCCTAATGAATGATAGTCCGTTGAACTAACCTTGAATACCGTATGAAACGCCTAATTTGGGCCCTTACTCTTGTTGCCTTGTTTGTCACTCTCGGTCTCTCAATTGTGCAGGCGCAGGGAAATCGCATTACTGTCGGGCCTGAATTTCTCGCGGGAGGATCAGTCTATGCGGGCACGGTACCAAAGAGCCTGAAGACGGATGCCAGATTTTCCTTTAATTTCGGTGCACTCGGTTATTACAATTCCACAGAGTCTTTTGCGCTCATGCTTGGTCTTGTGTACGATTCGCGTGGCATGAACTTCCACCAACAGGACGATGCTAACCACTTTGAGAATTCCACTTTTAACTACCTATCCTTTCAGCCTGGTGTAAAGTTTAAAGACTTCACGCTTGGCTTGGGCCTTGGCATTCCGTTGGGCGGGTCGATCGATGAGCACACAGGAGTTGCGACAGGTACCACCGACATCAGCGCCAGCAGGATGGCCACAATGGTCGAACTTCGTCTCGGCGGGTCGGTGCCGATCCTTGAAAGTGAGTTGGGTGATCTGCGTTTTATTATCAATGGAAGCTATCCTCTTACGAAGACCTTCTCATCCAGCCTGGGTTTTACGTTTAATGGAAACCCGCAATCTCAGGACGGACCGATACCTACCTTGCAGGCGGGACTGAGCTTCCAGTTCGGCGTAAGCAAGTAGCTAAGCTACCAGCACCCTTTAGTATGAAGCGGGAAGGGTGACCTTCCCGCTTTTTTCTTTTCATCTTCATTTCACATTGGTCATGGAGGACAAATTTGACGCCATCATTATCGGTTCAGGCCAGGCAGGAACGCCGCTCGCTCGAGAATTGGCGAATGCAGGATGGAAGACGATGCTCATTGAGAGCACACACATCGGCGGCACCTGCATCAACGAAGGCTGCACACCGTCGAAAACAATGATCGCAAGCGGGCGTGTCGCGCATATTATCAGCCGAGCTAATGCGTATGGTGTGAGTGTAAAGGTAGAGACGATTCGGATGGCGCAGCTCGTCAAGCGAAAGGACGATCTCGTTAATTTATTCCGCGATAGCAGCGAGAAGCGTCTCAAGTCGACGAAGAATCTGACTCTGGTATTTGGTCTGGCGCGCTTTGTTAGTGCTTACGAGATCGAAATCACGCTTGCCAATGGCCGCACTCGCCGCATAGCCGGAGAATATATCTTCATCGATACAGGAGGACGCCCAGCTATGGCTGAATTTGAAGGCGCTGATAAGATCAAGGTACTCAACTCCACGAGTATCATGGATCTTCGGGTTGTCCCCAGACATCTCGTTATAGTCGGAGCAGGTTATGTTGGGCTCGAATTCGGACAGCTTTTCGCGCACCTTGGCGCTAAGGTGACCCTTCTCGAACCAGGACCCGCTTTCCTTAAACATGAGGACCGCGATGTAGCTGATGAAGTGAAAAAGGTGCTTGAGAAGGAGGGGTTGAAATTCAAATTGAATACAAAGATCACGTCGGCCTCAAAAGCGGGCACGAATATCAAACTGAAATTACATTCGAATGAGCGTGCGGCATTGATCAGTTGTTCTCATGTTCTTCTTGCAACAGGCAGGCTGCCAAATACGAATACTCTCCGGCTTGACCTTGCTGGTGTGGCACTCGACGATCGTGGCTACATCAAGGTCAATGACAGGCTTGAGACAAACGTCAGGAATATTTACGCATTAGGCGACGTGAAAGGCGGCCCGGCGTTCACGCATATCGGCTATGATGATTATAGACTTGTCCGAGATAATCTTTTGCATCACGGCAACAGAACAATAGCCGGTAGACCCCTGCCATATGTTGTGTTCATCGATCCGGAATTGGGACGGATTGGGCTCACCGAAACGGAAGCAAAGAGCAAAGGCCTCACATATCGAGTTGCCACACTCCCGATGAATCATGTTGCTCGCGCACTTGAGATCGGAGAAACCGAAGGATTGATGAAAGTGCTCGTCGATGATAATGATCTTATCATCGGAGCGGCGATCTTCGGCGTAGAAGGCGGAGAGATGATGAGCATGCTTTCGATTGCGATGATGGGGAAGGTGCCGGTGAAAGCGATGAAGGATGCGATATTCGCGCATCCGACACTTGCGGAATCATTCAATAACCTGTTTGCGCGTTTGTAAGAAGTGCTCTGTGGCCGAAGTGTGTTCGCAGCTTATATTTGCCTAGCACTCTTCACGGGCAAACCTATGTCGATCCACGTCGCCGAACAAAATGATACCGTTCTTTCCGAGTTAGCCTATGCTGCTGTTCGAAATGTGCCAACTGTCGAACCGAACGATCGTAACAGGCTTGGCTATCATGTGTGGCTCTATCTGCGAGGCGAGGTCCCGACGCTCGAGAGCGCCATCCATCAGGCACGCGCAAGGTACCAGCCGAGGACATTGCCGATTGAGGAAGTCATCGCTCACGTGAAAGCGGAGCTGGAGCGGCTGCAATCTTCCGGGATGACCGTCAGCGAAGAAGGGTCGATCACCTCGCACTAACACTCCAACGCTCGTTCCTCGACCTAACGGTTGTTTTCTCTCATCGTGATGATTGCGTGATCGCGTGAATCTAGTACAGCAGTTTTTTCTCGTCTTTCTTCCGCTCTTTGTTGCCATCGATGTCTTCGGCACCTTGCCGATGTTCCTGTCGATCACCGAAGGAGAGTCCGAAGATCAGAAGCGTACAATCGCGGGTGAGGCTTCGCTGACTGCGATGATCGTCGGCACGGTGTTTCTCTTTGCCGGTCAGGCGATCATGCGCTTTCTCGGCATAACGATCAACGACTTTCGTGTTGCCGGCGGTATTATCCTGCTTTGTTTCGCAGTCTATGATCTCTTGTTCTCACATCTCCAGCGTTCGATGTCGGAGCAATCGGCTGCCTACGAACTCGAACTCGGAGGCGGAAAGCGGTCGCTGGCCATCGTGCCGCTTGGCGTGCCACTGGTAGTTGGTCCAGCAGCGCTGACGGCAGTGTTACTACTCGCGGCCGAGTATGGTCCGCTGCTAACCGTTCTGGCATTCGCGATCAATATTCTGATTGTCTATTTCTTCTTTGCCTATTCGGGGGTCATCCTTCGTCATGTACCGAAAGCCGTGTTGAGAGCTGTCAGCAAAGTAGTTGCGCTCTTCCTGGCGGCTATCGCTGTCATGATGGTGAGGACAGGACTATCGATGATGATCGGGAAGGGGCATTGACGGGGTCTCACTGCCTCAATCAGGCGGCCATTTCTTGGATTGCGTCTTCATCCATTCGAAAAACAGTCCATTCCTGCAATGCGCAGGCTCCGAGACTCTTGTAGAATTCGATTGAAGGGGTGTTCCAGTCAAGCACAGCCCATTCCATACGCCCATAGTTGCGAGAGACTGCGATTCCCGCAAGCGACCTGAGAAGGGCTTTGCCGATGCCTTTGCCGCGCAGGTGCGGTTTGACGAAGAGGTCTTCCAGATAAAGGCCGGGTCTGCCAAGAAAGGTGGAGAAGTTGGTAAAGAAGAGTGCAAAGCCGGCAGGTTCATTCTCAACAAGTGCGATCAGGCATTCGGCGGATGGGCGTTCGCCAAAGAGCGCTTCGCGCAATTGTGTTTCCGTGAGCTCGAAGACATGCGCAAGCTTCTCATATTCTGCCAGCGCGAGGATAAGCTCCCGGACGAGTGGGATGTCGGAAGTCTTGGCGGCGCGGATCGTTAGTGACTGCATGGTTGCCTAAGGTTTATTTGGCAAAGTTAAGCTGCCGAACTACCAATCTATTTTGCGTTGTCGTGTGTTAAATCCAGGCTTGGCTGGAGAAAACTTCCCCACGGAATGACGAACGAAGAGCTGTTTGAAGAGTTGAAATCTGTCGCAAACGATCTCGGAATCCGAGTTCGATTCGAGACAGGAGATTTTGATGGCGGGTATTGCCTGTTGCGCGAAGAGAAGATGCTCGTGCTTAATCGCCGCTCCACGGTTCCAAAGAAAATTCGCACGCTTGCGCTTGGTCTGGCTGAATATGGCCTGAATGGGACCTACGTAAAACCGAATGTTCGCGAGGCGATCGAAGACGAGATCGCCAAAGCGATGCGCGAAGCAAATACCTGATACGCGGGAAAAGCTTGATGCGGTTCACTCTCCTTGGCACAGGCACATCCACAGGCATCCCGATGATCGGGTGCAATTGCAAGACCTGTAACTCAGGTGATCCGCGTGACAAACGATTGCGCGTGAGTGTCCTTGTCGAGTCCGACAAAGGCACCATCGTCATCGACACCAGTGCCGACTTTCGCCAGCAGATGCTGACTGCTAAAGTGAAGAAGCTCGATGCTGTGCTCTATACTCATCATCACTACGATCACATCGCCGGGTTCGACGATCTTCGTGCATTCCAATTCCTGATGCATCGGTCGCCGATGTGTTATGCATCCCGCGAGACGTTCGACCATATCAGGCGCACATTTCCATATGCATTCGGAGAGGCAGTTCAATCAGGCGGTGGACTTCCAAATATTCCGTTTGAGGTGATCGATCATGAGAAGTTTGGAGTGCTCGGAATTCCGATCATACCAATTCCAGCCAGGCATGGCATGATCGACGTACTCGGTTTCCGCATTGGCGACTTTGCCTATCTGACGGATTGCAATGCCATTCCGGAAGTGTCCATCCCATTGTTGGAGGGACTCTCCGTATTGGTTCTTGACGGTCTTCGCCCGACACCACATCCGACACATTTTTCACTTTCGGAGGCTGCACGTATAGCCGAACGCATCGGCGCTCAAATGACATACCTAACGCACATGAACCACGACGTTCTGCATGCTCGTGATGAGATGACGTTGCCGGACACGGTGCGACTAGCTTATGATGGTCTTTCATTCATCCACACCTGATTTTGACTTTTGATGCTCAAGGCAATTGTTTTTGATCTGGATAACACGCTGGTTGATTTCATGGCGATGAAGCGCGTTGCCATCGAAGCTGGTGTTGATGCTATGCTCGATGCGGGTATCGAACTCGAACGAAGCGAGATCAAGCTTCGCATCGATGAGATCTATCGCGCACGTGGCATCGAATATCAGCAGGTCTTCGATGATCTCATTTTTGGAATATTCCAACGAATCGATCATCGAATACTCGCGGCTGGCATCATCGCCTATCGGCGATCGCGCGAAGCTGCGTTGAAGCCCTATCCTCAGGTCACTGCGACACTCATGGCGCTGCTGAAACGTGGTGTGAAGCTTGCGGTGCTTTCAGACGCACCGAGCAGAGAAGCATGGCTTCGGTTATGCCACGTCAATCTCCATCATATCATCAGTATTGCCGTTACATTCGATGACACCGGCGAGCGCAAGCCCTCGCCGAAGCCATTCTTAAAAGTACTTGAATTGCTTGAGGTGATGCCCTCCGAAGCACTTATGGTGGGGGATTGGGCAGAGCGCGATATCGTGGGCGCAAAATCTGTCGGGATGCGAACGGCCTTTGCGCGATACGGTGACACGTTCAACACAACGAACCACGGCGCCGATTACGACCTGCAGGATATCTCGGAGTTACTCAAGATCGTCGACGAGCACCGACTTGAAGATTATCCTCTCATTTCATGATCTTTGGGATCGGCATTGATACGATAGAAGTCGGCCGCATCGCGAATTCAATTGCGACATATGGAGATCAATTCGTTCGGCGCATCTTTTCGGAGGAGGAAACCCGCTACTGTGCTCCTCGGCCGCATGCTGCCGAACATTTTGCGGCAAGATTCGCAGCGAAGGAAGCATTTGCGAAGGCCCTCGGTACTGGAGTGCGTCGTGGGTTTATCTGGAAAGAGGTTTCCGTTCGGAAGATGTTCACCGGTCAGCCGTTCATTCAGCTCGGCGAGACGATGCGATCGAGGGCCACTGGCATTATCGGGGCGAACTTTCGCATCAAGGTTTCCATTACCCACACTAAGGAACTTGCTGAAGCCATCGTACTGATAGAGCTCGATGAGTCGCAAGTGCAGTGAGCAAATGGAAACTCAAGGTGAATTTTTTGAACTACCTCGAGAGGTTGTCACGGATGCCGAAGCGCGGGCCGACGCTGAGCCTGTATCTAATCTTCCCACTTCCTCTGCCCGTCGTGGCATGAAAGACCTTTCAATCCCGAAACTTTATTACTCTATTTCTGAGGTCAGCCGACTGACCGGTCTCGAGCAATACGTCCTCCGTTACTGGGAAACAGAATTCGATGAGCTGAATCCTCAAAAGAATCGGGCA
>Ga0207148_1076_pt1 | contig 23324 bp, 19 predicted proteins | sample Alteio_BWMinHeat_34_FD_153558 | JGI IMG/M metagenome (GOLD analysis project Ga0207148, IMG submission 153558) | Enriched cells from forest soil in Barre Woods Harvard Forest LTER site, Petersham, Massachusetts, United States -... | ecosystem: Environmental > Terrestrial > Soil > Temperate forest >... | reverse complement strand
GGGAGTGGAACCAATGTTCCTGGGTCAACAGGAGGCCTCGGGGGCTTTGCGGGCGGCAATGGCGCTGACTTAGGCAATGCAGGCGGTGGCGGGGGAGGCTTAGGCGGCAGCATTTTTATCTGTGAAGGGGGCAGTTTAAGGATTGAGGGGTCAGGATCGATCAGTGGAGGATCCGCTGTGGGTGGAGCCTACGGAGGTTCGGGAGGCGTAGGAGGCGCTACTGCTGGTCAGGGTTATGGAAAAGGTATTTTTATGGAAGGCTCAGGAATCGTGACGTTTGCTCCTGGCGCCGGCAACACATATACGGTTGCTGATGACATCGCTGATGAAGCGGGTAATGGAGGAGATGCCTCTCATAAAGGGATCGTTCAGCTGATCGGCCCAGGAACCCTCGTTCTTTCAAGTTTTGGAAACACCTACCAAGGAGGAACAATCGTCAGGGGCGGCGGTACTTTGAAAGCCGCTTTACCTTCCAACACGGTCCTTACCCTCACGGAAGATTCACATTTCATAAATCTCTCCACAGGTGGAAGCGGCATCTTCTCAAGCTTAAGCAGTGATGGCGGAATAATGCACATGGAAGGCCATAATCTCCCTATAAAACACTCCCTTGCCGTTGGAGCAAGAGGCGCAACAATTGAAAATGGTGGCCTCGCCTTCTCACCTAATGCCACCCACCAAGCAACGGTTGGCCAGGGAGTAGATGGCGGCGCTTCGCAGCCTGTGAGGATAATCAACACCTCCCTCAATGGAGCTGGGATGAACACCAAGACTGCCCAGCTCGGTGGTACAACGAATATGCCCACCGTCAACCTCAATGGGGCAACCCTGAATGTGGTGAGCACCATGACTCCCGCCCAGCTCGGCGCCTTCCTCTCCAATGGATCCTCTGCTTCAACATATACAATTTTAACAGCAGATGCTGGTTCAACGATCGGAAATATCACCTACGGAACACAACAATTTAATGGGGCCCCAAATGTCAACATCTATACACTTGTTGTAAGACATAATCTTAAGGGTCTTGGGAGCTCAGGGGGTGTGATGAGCGTGATCTTTCCCTTCACCCCTCTCTCCACATTCCTATCGCCTGATATTTCTGAAAATTCAAATGCTCAACGTATGGCTGCCTATATCAGCACAAACACCCCCTCTCTCACGAGCGCAGATTCAACGGCGATGCTCGCTCTTTACGGCTTGTCCGGCAAAACCTTGGATAATGCCCTCGATCAAATTCAGCCGTCCCAACTCAGCGCTTTGAGCATGTCAAACATGAACAATATGACGGCCCTCACAGGAACCACAGGGGGCCAGGTGCAGGCGTGGCTTACGGATCGGGGAGTGAGCGGCAAAGTTCAAGGCACGGCTTTTGCTGCAGGGCTCAGCACCCTTGAACCGGAGCGCCTGGCGGCTTTTGACAAGTTGGTGACACAGTCTCTGACAGATACCCAAGGGATCTTGGCCCTTGCTCCTTCCGCAACATACGCCCCCCCTCAACGCAAAGGAATCGTGCCCATGATGGGCTTTACCAACAGTCCTGAACAACTCAACCGCCATGTGGAAGCCGGACGTATTCAGGTGGGCAAAGCCAATGTATGGGTGCAACCTTATGGACAGCTCACCAGCCAAACGGGAGATGGTAATGGCAACCCCAGCATCAAGACCCAAACAGGCGGCATCGTCTTTGGAGGTGATTATGAGGTCACCCCCAACACGCTGATTGGTGTCTTGGGCGGCACGTCCAATACCCCCTTCACCTGGGGCTCGAATCGGGGCAATGGCCACATGAATAGCGGCTTTGGCGGACTTTATGGGGCTTGGAAAGAAGGCGATGGCTTCTATGTGGAAGCGCAAACCATCTTTGGCGGCAATGCCTTTCGCACCAACCGCAACATCAATTACTCTACCATCAGTCGCACAGCCTCTGGGAACCACAGCGCCTTCCAGTTCACAGGGAATTTAGAGTTGGGATATGCGCTCCCTGTGTATGACTGGTTGACTTGCCAACCTTTTATCCTCGGCGATTACATGGTCATGAGTGAAAGTGGTTACACGGAAACCGGCGCAGGGGGCCTCCTCAATATGACTCTCAAGCCCAAAACCTCCCAGTTCTTCCAAGGGGAGATCGGCGCTATGGTCTACCAAACCTTCATGGTGGGGGAGACTCTCCTCCGTCCCACAGCGGAACTGGGCTGGATGATCCGAACCCCCATTGGCTCCAGTGCCAACGTCAATGGCGGTCTGGTTAATCAACCTTCAACCCTCGTGGTCACAGGCGTGAATAAGGTTTACAACCAGATCGCCCCCGGTGTGGGCCTCATCGCTCAGTTCGAAAGCGGTCTCTATGCCTCAGGGAATGTCTACGCAGAGTGCGGTGGCGGCCTCAACATCGGCGAGGTTTTGGTTCGAGTGGGGTATGAATTTTAGCGGTGGAGCGTCCGCCGAAGCTTTAGCGAAGGCGGAGTGGAGCAGTAAGAAGATTACTTTAAAAAAACTGTCCATAGTTTCTAAAAAACATTTGACTACACATACTAAAAGCCGCCCCCTCCCGCTACACCGATTAAATATCCAACTCCCGGACAAACTGGGCGTTTTCCTGGATGTAGGCAAGGCGCTTCTCAGGATTGCGACCCATAAGATCATCGACAAAGAGAGCGATATCCTCCTCGCCCTCTACGTGAGGGGGGAGGCAAACACGCTGCAAGATACGATTATGGGGAGTCATTGTTTCTTTAAGCTGCACGGCGAGCATTTCCCCAAGCCCTTTAAAGCGGCTTACTTCCACTTTTTTGGCGTCTTTAAAGATCGTCGCGAGAGCTTCCTCCCGCGCTGCATCATCTTGAACGTACACGCTCTTCCCTCCATGGGTCAGACGAAATAAGGGCGGTTGGACCAGATAAAGATGTCCCCCTTCCACAAGCGGACGCATCTGCTGAAAAAAGAAGGTGATGAGGAGGGACGCAATGTGAGCGCCATCCACGTCCGCGTCTGTCATGATAATAATACGCTCATAGCGCAACTTTTTGGGATCACAGTCCGGCCCCACCCCACATCCCAGAGCGAGGGTGATATCCGCGATAATTTGGTTGGCGTGCATCTTATCCACTGTGGCACTCGCCACGTTGAGGATCTTTCCCCGCAAGGGCAAAATCGCCTGGGTTTTACGATCTCGCGCTTGCTTGGCGGTTCCCCCTGCCGAATCCCCCTCGACAAGGAAAATCTCCGTGCCCGCGGCTGACTCAATGCTACAATCCGAAAGCTTGCCCGGCAGCCGCAATTTACGGGTTGCCGAAGCTCTCGAAATTTCCTTCGATTGTTTCCGCCGCAGACGCTCCTCCATCTGAGACAAGACGTGATCCAACAAACTTTGAGCGCCTTCAGGGTTCGCTGTCAGCCAATGATCGAAATGATCCTTGAGGCTCGTTTCCACAAGACGAGTGGCTTCTTGAGAAACGAGCTTCTCTTTCGTTTGCCCTTGAAATTGAGGATTCCTGAGGAAAACGGACAAAACGCCTGTTGCTCCTCCAAAACAATCCTCTGCGGTTAAAGTCGCGGCTTTTTTGTTGCCCACCCGTTCGCCATAGGCCCGTAAGCCCCGCACAATGGCTTGACGAAACCCCGCTTCATGGGTGCCTCCCTCAGGGGTGAGAATCGTATTACAGTAGGAGGTACAGCTTCCCTCTCGTGCCAATGGCCATGCGATGGCCCATTCAACCCGTCCTTCTCCTTCTGAAAAGGGGGCTTCTCCCTCAAAAAGAGTCGGCGTTGCGAGAGGTTCTCCCTCCAGTTTTTCTTTCAGGTAATCGGCGATCCCGCCGGGAAAGTGAAAGGTTGCAGAGGTGGGAACACCCGCGGCGAGTGCTTCCGCGCACTGCCATTTAAGGGTAACACCTTTAAAAAGGTAGGCTTTCGAGCGGGCGAGCTTATAGAGGAGGGATGCCTTAAAGTGAGCATGCGTCCCAAATATTTCTGGATCCAGCCAAAAGGTGATTTGCGTACCCCGCCTGTGGGAGCTGGTTCCGTGGTGTTCAAGAGGGGTTGTGGGGCGTCCTTGCGCATATTCCTGGCGCCACACTTCCTTGTTTGCAGACACCTCCACAATCAATTGCCTAGATAATGCATTCACCACAGAAAGGCCAACCCCATGGAGGCCCCCTGCGGTTTGATAGGACTCCCCGCCAAACTTAGCCCCTGAATGGAGCGTTGTCATGATGACTTCAAGGGCTGATTTATCGGGAAACTTTGGATGGGGATCAAGGGGGATCCCCCGTCCATTATCCCGGACAGACACAGCGCCATCCTCGTGAAGCGTGAGGTCAATACAATTGGCATGGCCTGCGACCGCTTCATCCATGGCATTGTCGAGGATTTCCACCACAAGATGATGAAGGGAGCGTTCATCTGTGCCCCCAATGTACATCCCCGGACGGCGACGAACAGGCTCCAAACCTTCGAGGACCTCGATATCTTTCGCAGAATACTGTTGGGCGGGGAGGGGTGCTCTTGAGGTCAATTCATTCATGTCGGTTAAGCAACCTGCATACGGTCAGGGGCGAGCATCATACTTCCTTCGAAATGACGACGGCATAGGGCGATATACCGCTCATTGCCCCCAATTTCAATTTGAGCGCCTTCGTGCAGGACAGCCCCCGTTTCGTCAATGCGTTGATTCATCGTTGCCTTGCGTCCACAATGGCAAATCGTTTTGATCTCTGAGAGTTCCTCTGCCCACGTCAATAGATAAAGGCTTCCCTCAAAAGGTTCACCCTTAAAGTCAGAGCGGAGTCCGTACGTTAAGACCGGAATCTTGAACTCATCCACAATGCGGGTGAGATCCAACACTTGCTCCTTTGTCAAAAACTGGGCTTCATCCACTAAGATACAATGAACGGGCGAGGTTCGAAGAGCGTCCTGCGCATACTCAAAAAAGGAAAAAGACATCGAAAAGGGGATGGCCTCTGCTGTTAAGCCAATACGCGAGGAAACAACACCTAAGGAATGGCGCGTATCAATGGCAGGGATAAAGAGGAGGGTCCGCATCCCCCGTTCCTGATAGTTGTAACTGGATTGGAGCAGCGTCGTTGTTTTTCCTGCATTCATCGCAGAATAGTAAAAATGCAATTTCGCCATGGGCGCTCCTTTTGAGGTTCAGGGAAGATCGGTCATCCTATGTTTAAAGCAGCTGAAAAATCAAGAAATTTAAGTTGCCATCTGATGCAAAAATCGGCTACGTTCCAATCATCTCTTCCGGAGGGGTGGCCGAGCGGTTGAAGGCGCACGCTTGGAAAGCGTGTATACGGGGAACCGTATCGTGGGTTCGAATCCCATCCCCTCCGCCAGCCTTCGCGCTTCGCGCTTCGGCTGGCAGGCCAGAACAGCTCTTGCGCGAAGGCTGTCCGCTGTAGCTCCTGTTCGCCGAAGCATTAGCGAAGGCGAATGAGCGAAAGCGGGCTATAATTGTAGAGTTTCGTGCTCCGCGCTTCAGCTGACAGGTGCGGGCTAATAAAATCAGGAAAGGGAGGTTTCCATGTTTTATGTATATGTAATTCAGTCTATTAGGTTTCCAGAAAAAATTTACATAGGAATTACATGCGATGTAATGAAGCGTATAGATACTCACAACGCTGGGGGTTCTCTGTACACTGCTCCCTACAAACCATGGCATCTTATTGTTTACACGTGTTTTAAAGATGAAAAAAAAGCAAGACAATTTGAGAAATACTTAAAATCTGGGTCTGGCCGAGCTTTTGCTAAAAAAAGGTTGTTGTAAACACCCAACTTGAGAGAGCCTTTTGTTGGCCAAAAAATAATTTCTTTTTCATTCTTATCGAGTAGGGTATACTCGCCCTCACGAACATTATCTATTCCACCGCAACCTAATTAATAAGAGGACGACCATGACGTTATTCCCAGACCTTTTTATCTCCCCTGCTTATGCTCAAACTGCTGGATCTGTTGGCGGTTTTGAGATTATGTCTCTGTTGCCGTTGCTTCTGATCTTCGTTGTTTTTTACTTTTTCCTCATTCGTCCTCAGCAAAAAAAGGCACAGCAACAGAAGGCTCTTTTGGCTGCTTTGAGGAGAGGGGATCGGGTTCTGACAAGTGGCGGGATTATTGGCGTCATCACAAAAGTGCTTGACGATCAGGAAGTACAAGTGGAAATTGCCGACAATGTCCGGGTGCGTGTTGCGCGTGTGACGATTGCTGATGTGCTCTCCAAGGGAGAACCTGTTGCTGAGCGCGCAGAGAAAGCCGACGCGAAAAAGCCAATGGTTGCGCGCCCTGCCGCAAAACCAGCTGTGCGGAAAGTAGCCCCTCCTGCAAAGAAGGCCGTCGCTAAGAAGCCAGCTGCACCGAAGAAGAAGCCTGCGGCAAAGGCAAAGAAATAAATATTAAAAGACCGGAGGGCGTGTTTCGATGATTCATATTCCAACATGGAAAACAATTCTCGTTATCGGAACATGCCTCCTGGGCCTTGTGTTTGTGAGTCCTAATTTTTTTACGGATAAGCAACTGGAACACTTTCCAAGTTGGTTCCCGAAAAATAAGATCGTTTTAGGACTTGATCTCCAGGGGGGCGCCCACCTCCTCCTCGAGGTTGATTTTGAGGCCGCCCTCAAAGAGAAAATGGAGGCGCTTGAGGACGGTGTGCGCGCGACTTTACGCAAAGAACGTATTGGGTATACAGGTCTTACAGCAAAAAAGAATTTTGTAACCTTGACGCTCCGCAACCCTGCGGACTTCGAAAAGGTCAAGGACCTTATTCAGCAGGTTGACCCAGGCGTTGAAGTCACAGGCGCGCCCTCAGGCCTTGCAACGCTTCGTCTTAGCGAGGATGCCCTTCGGGAGCGCCGCAAATCTATCCTTGCCCAGTCCATTGAGATTGTGCGCAGGCGCGTGGATGAAACGGGCACAGCTGAGCCTTTTATTCAGCAGCAGGGGGATGACCGTATCCTTATCCAGCTTCCTGGGCTCCAAGATCCCACCCGTATCAAGAATTTACTGGGAAAAACCGCAAAGCTTCAATTCCGGTTTGTGGATGATTCTGTGATGGCTGAGCCTGGCAAGCCCATGCCCGGAGCCGATATCTTGGCTGAAGATCACCGAGGCCAGAAGGTTCATTATGCGGTTAAAAAACAAGTTATTGTGGCCGGTGATAATTTAGTGGATGCCCAGCCACGGCGAGACCCGCAAACAAATCGGCCCTGTGTCACATTCCAGTTTGACACCTTTGGGGGCAAAAAGTTTGGGGATGCAACCCGGGATAATGTCGGAAAGATCTTTGCGATTGTTCTTGATGGCGAGGTCATCAGTGCGCCTCGCATTCAGGAACCGATGCCAAATGGGCACGGACAAATCACCGGAACCTTTTCATTTCAAGAAGCCCAAGACCTGGCTTTACTCATGCGTGCGGGTGCCCTGCCTGCACCGCTGACCGTCTTAGAGGAACGTACAGTCGGTCCAGGATTGGGAGCGGATTCGATTGTCGCAGGCGAGCGTGGGACCCTGATTGCCATTCTCATGGTGGCAGCTTTTATGTTTATTGCCTACTCTTTCTTTGGAGCGATTGCTAACTTTGCGGTGATCTTCAATCTTGTGCTGTTGTTTGCAGCCCTCTCCCTGGTGCAAGCGACTCTTACTTTGCCGGGTATTGCGGGTATTGCGCTCACCATCGGTATGGCGGTGGATGCGAACGTTTTGATCAATGAACGCATTAAGGAAGAGCTTCGCAATGGACGGAAAATGCTGAGTGCCATTGATGCGGGCTATAACCGGGCCATGACCACCATCATTGATTCAAACCTCACTACTTTGATTGGTGTGGGGCTTTTGTATCACTTTGGCGCAGGTCCAACCCGCGGCTTTGCGGTCACAACATCGATTGGTATCATCGTCTCTATGTTTACAGCGATTGCCCTGACGAAACAAATTTTGGCGTGGTGGATTCGCTTTCGGCGCCCCACTCGTCTTTCGATTTAAGGAGAGGTTCTCATGGGACTCCAAATTATCCCCTATAATACAACCTATGATTTTGTTGGAAAAAAGAACATTATCTTTGGAATCCTGATTGCCGTTATGCTTGTTTGCGTTGGATCCATTTTTGTTCAGGGCTTCAACTATGGCGTCGATTTTAAGGGAGGACTCTTGCTTGAGGTGCGCACCCCTGGAAAGGCCAACCTTGCCCAATTGCGTGACACGCTTTCCCACATTGTTGAGGGAGAGGTCAACCTGCAGGAATTTGGGTCTCCCAATGATGTTCTCATGCGCATTGAGCGTCAGCCTGGGGGCGATGCCGCGCAATTGAAAGCGCTGGATAAAATTAAAAGCACGCTTGGATCCAGTGTGGACTATCGACGTGTTGAAACCGTAGGACCTAAAGTGAGTTCTGACCTTATCAATAATGGGATCTACGCCATCCTGTGGTCTCTTGTGGCTATGCTCATTTATATCTGGTTCCGTTTTGAGTGGCAGTTTGGTGTGTGCTCCTTTCTGACGCTGGCCCATGATGCCCTCATGTTGCTCGGTGTTTTTTCCCTCTTTCACCTCGAGTTTAGCGAATACACCATTACGGCCGTTTTGATTACGGTAACTTATTCGATCAATGATACGGTTGTCATTTATGATCGCATCCGGGAAAACCTACGTAAATTCAAAAAAATGCCCATGGGAGAGCTCATCAATCAGAGCATCAACGATACCCTCTCCCGCACCATTTTAACCTCCACGACGACCCTGCTCTCCCTTTTGGGGCTGTATTTCTTCGGGGGTCCAGTGATTGCAGCGTTTAGCTTACCCATTATTGTTGGCATCACGATTGGGACCATCTCTTCAATTGTGGTCTCAGCCCCTCTCTTGCTTTACACTCCCCTGCGGACGAGTGAGTCGGAGTAGCGTCCGCCGTCGCGGCGAGCCGCTAAACTGCTCCACTGCTATCCTAGTCTTCCACGTGATGAATCGGCACGCCGTTTTTCGTTAAATACTCTTCGAAATAGTTTTTTACGATATTTATGCTGTTCAGTTTGCGTCCCGCAGCGGTTCGTTTGATGCAGAAAAAGATCTTGATCGTTGGGCCCTCGATATGGGGGAGTATCCTAACGAGTTTCCCAGTGTAGAGACTATTTGATTCGATGGGGGTCGAACAGATGCCCAGGCCATGGCAGGCCGCATCAAAGATAGCGCGTGTTGAGTTAATGGTGATAAAGGGCTTTAACTTAGGCAGTCCGTAATTTTGTCCTTTCAAGTGCCAGTTGATGTCGTCAAAGTAACTGAATTCATGATCTCCGTATCCGATGATGCGATGGTTGACTAAATCTTCAGGGGTTTCAGGCATGCCCATTTGCGCGATATACTCAGAACTTGCAAAAAGGCCATGACGACAGGCACCGTACCATGCTTTTCGGAACATTTCAGAATCAGGAAAGGGTCGAATCAGAACGTCGGATGCATTTACTTCTTCGCGGAAAACATTATCGGAGGCCGAAAGATGAAGGCGCAAATTCGTAAATTTGGCACAGAGTTCTTTAATATTTGCAAAGGACCACCCAAGCGCAACAGCATTGGTTGCAGAAACAATAACATCGCCGCCCACATCAGATTCTTCTGTACTGTTGGCTGATGCCAAGCTTTCTTCAAAGGCTTTATACATCTTACAGGCATAGGGAATGAATTCTTCCCCTGCAGATGTGAAGGAAAGGCTTTGTTTTTTACGATTAATGAGCTTTTTCCCAAGGGTTTTTTCTAAGTCAGTGATGTTGGCCCACATGGAGGAACGAGGGATCCCCAGGGTTTTGCTGATGCTAAAATCGCAGTTATTTTCTGCAAGTTTCACAAAGACATAGACAGATTGAATTCTCATAAGGTGTAAATATCCATATTTACGATATTAAATTTTCAAAAAATGTATTGACATGTGAATTTTAATACACTATCGTGAAGGTAATCAAGGGTTGATGCGTCATGGGCATAGGTTTTGTGTTGAGCAAAACGCTTGATTCGTAGAGTGTTTGTAGGTCTATCGGTGGTTGTTGGTAAAAATTGAGTAAAAATGGTGTTAGATGTGGAGAGGTTTCGTGATGGTTCCTCTCCATATTTACCAAAAATAAACGTCGGAACACCTCCGGCACTTGAAAGGAAAAGGTTTTAACTCTGCCTCGATAATGGTCTCGCAGGTATGGTCCTTAGGACACAGTGTTAATAATAATAAATTAAGAACAAAAGAGCGTCTTTTTTACATGCTCTACGTCCTTAAAAAGGAGAGTTTATGTTTAAAGTCATTGAGCCGCAAGAATACTGTTATTATCGCGGACGCGTTGATCTCTTTGTTGAACTACTGAAGCAACGTCAAGATGTGCCCCTCTCTTCTGAGGAGCAAGAGCTTTCCACCTTTATCGTTGGCCAAGGAGAAGAAGGTCATATTTATGGAGGGGCAATCCTCCAACAGCGACACGTCAGTGAGTTGCCTGCTCACATCGAAAGTGTGATCTCCACGGTGATCCCGAATCGGAAACATGTATGGGCAGCCACTTTTTCCCTGTGCGCAGAACCAGCGATCGAAGACCCCTCTCTGTTCTATGCCGATCTTCTTAAGCGCTTCATAGACTTTGGGAAGGAAAAAAGCAGTAGCTTTTTGTGCCTTTCCCTAACACCTGCAGAATACATGAGGACTGAAGGATGGCCCTATGTTTTGGAAGTCTCCCCGGATGAAACATCTGACGGTCTTTTCCATGGCATTTTGTCCTTGTCGGGAGATGCACACGCTTTGCGCGCCTCTGGTCGCACATCTCTCATCCCTTCATCTCCTTCAAAGCGCCAACTCGCTGCTTGAAGACAGCTGGCTTTTCCGTATAGTAAGGTAAATCCTTTCACACTCTTAGCGGGTTTCTCATGCTTGCAGACTATTGGCCCTCCATTTTAGCCCTCACGGGCATTCAAATGGTGGGCGTCATTAGCCCTGGTCCTGACTTTGCCGTTGTGGTGCGCAATAGCCTCGTTTATTCTCGCACAACAGGTCTTTGGACAGCGGTGGGGATTACGCTAGGGACAACGGTGCACCTGACATGCATTTTGCTAGGTGTTGGGATTTTCATTGAAAATACACCTTTTCTTTTTCATGTCTTTAAGTATGCAGGAACAGGCTACTTGATTTATGTGGGGTGCAAAGGACTGCTCACGAAGAAGCATGCTCTGGATTATGGAGAGACCCACCATCAAAAGGTGATTTCACCTTTTGTGGCTCTTCGCACTGGGTTTTTCATCGATGTGTCGAATCCGAAAGCCATTCTGTTTTTCCTGAGCGTCTTGTCTGTTTTTCTCACCCCCCAAGAGCCCGCCCTCATCCTCTTTATCTATGGGGTCATCATTGCACTCACGACTGTTATTTGGTTTGCAATTGTCGCTCTTTGTTTTTCGCACAAGCGCTTACGCCTCTTTTTTAGCGAGATGCATCATTGGGTTGAGCGTGCGACAGGCCTGCTTTTACTGCTTCTGGGCTTTCGGATGCTCTTTGTCGAGCTTTTCTAACGAACTCCTTAGGGAAGGATGGATCATTATGGGGAATTTTTGTATTGCGCCCTTTCTGGAAGGCTATGCAGCAAGTGCGGGACTTATTATTGCAATTGGTGCCCAAAATGCATTCGTCTTGAAGCAAGGCATTCTCAAAAACCATGTTTTTATCACGGCTCTTTTATGTGCAGTCCTTGATGCCCTCTTGATTGGGTTGGGTGTGGGCGGATTCGAGTCTCTCTTAGCGGCCAATGCGATTCTTTTGACCTGCGCGAAGTGGGGAGGGGCCGCTTTCTTATTCTATTATGGCTTCCGATCTTTTCGGGCTGTCTTTCGCAGTGTATCGCTTGAGCTGGATGCGAGCCGGCGGGCGCCAGGATTCCAGGAAACGATTGTCACCATCCTGGCCTTAACGCTCTTAAACCCTCACGCCTATTTGGACACGGTTATCCTTTTAGGCAGTATCAGTGCCCAAGTGCCTGCCCCTGAGCGACTTTTCTTTGCCTTAGGCGCGGTGCTGGCCTCCTTCATGTGGTTCTTTACGGTGAGCTACGTCGCGCGCTTTCTCGCCCCTCTTTTCCGTAATCCCCTTTCTTGGAAGATCCTGGACTTTCTGGTGGGGTGCACCATGTGGGGCATCGCCCTTGCCCTTCTTTTAGGGAATAGTGGATGTCTGTATGAGTGCGTGATGACCTCATGACGATCTTGTATCTAATAATATGTTAAGTTTTATATGCTATATTAAATTTGTTTTTAACGATATTCTTTCCTGAAGGGGGAGATCTCTCTATTAAAAGGATTTATATCATGACCCAGAACACTCTGTTTTCCACAGTTTCAGCTCTTGCCTTAACTGTGCTCATGAGCTCCGCTTCTCCCCTTTGGGCCAGTAGTGATCTCGAGGATGAACTGGAGCCAGGATCGGCAGCGTCCTCTGCTTCTGCGGCAGCAGCAGCTCCTGCAGACACAGCGGCAGCCTCTGCTTCTGCGGCATCAGCGACTCCCGCCAACACAGAGCCGGCCCTTCGTCCTACACCACCCCCTGTACCCCCAAGACCATTTAGAGCGGCAGCGGCGCCCTCTTCTTCTGCGGCAGCAGCAGCTCCTGCAGACGCAGTAAGAGAGAGAAGAGAAGGAGAGGAAACAGCTCCAGCGAGGGCAGCCATAGCACAAGCACCCCTTGAACGTGACGTAGAAGCTATGAAATATGAAGATCAATTGTCAGTAAAAATTGCCGAAGAATGGGATAAATACAACATATTAGATAAAAAAACGACAGAAGCAGTGATAAGTATAGAAGAATATAAAATAGCAAAAATAACAGGCGCAGCTGATGCAATAGAAAAGGAAATATCTGCAAGACAAGCCATCGACGCAGCAGAAGCAGCTAGTACAATATACATAGAAGCAATTGAACGAGTAATAGAGGCTCAATTTAACGCAGCAAGAGCAAAATTTGGGGAGCACCCTACAGCTGAGCAGGTAGCACGTATGCGGCAGCAGCAGCAGAGCACGCGAAAAGCCCGAGAAATAGAATTCTCACGCCTTGAACACTACTTCGCGCAAGCTAAGACCATAGTAAAGGAACTATAGTGGAGCAGCACAAGGAGAAGCACCTGCCCCAAAGAGCAAGGTCTTCTTCAGCGGCCTCTTTAAAAAGAAGGATAAATAACCCCTCAAACGGGCGTGTGTGTCAATCGGACTATTTTTGTTGCGTTATAGAGGTCTTCTGATATAGTCAGCCTGTTCGGAGCGTAGCGTAGTCTGGTAGCGCGCCACGCTGGGGGTGTGGAGGTCGTGGGTTCAAATCCCGCCGCTCCGACCATTTTTCCTTAAAATTTAGATCTCATTCCCTTTATCATCCCCGCTAAAGCTGGATATTTTCTCTCTCCCAAAAAAATTTTTAGGGGGCGCCACATTCTCAATTGACCTTCTTGAATAACAGCATATAGTGGTCCCATTAGACCTTGAGCCCCATATATTGTGGTTTGAGAGAAATCCTAGCCTCTCTTGACCTTTTGGGAAAAAGGGGGCTAGCAAACCCAAATCATATGCATCTTACAGATAAGAAAAGAGAAACTCATGAAAATAGCGCGTTATTTCACTCAAGACGGCAAAACTCCTTACTCCTTTTTCGAATTTTGCAATATAAATAGTGAAATACGCAATCCAGATGGGTCTGTCGTCTTTCAACTCAAAGATATTGAGGTACCCGCTTCCTGGTCTCAGGTTGCTAGCGATGTGTTGGCCCAGAAGTACTTCCGAAAAGCGGGCGTCCCGCGGGCGCTTAAACCCGTGCCAGAGGAAGGGGTTCCTGAATGGCTCTGGCGCCAAGAGGCTGACCTTGAAGCCCTGGAAGCTTTCCCCGAAAAGAAGCGCTACGGTAGCGAGACAGGTGCAAAACAAGTTTTTGATCGCCTTGCCGGATGCTGGACCTACTGGGGCTGGAAGGGGGGTTACTTTGATACGGAAGACGATGCGCGCGCCTATTATGACGAAATGCGCTACATGCTCTGTGGCCAGATGGCAGCCCCTAACTCCCCCCAATGGTTTAACACAGGGCTTTATTGGGCTTATGGGATTAATGGCCCCGCTCAAGGACACCATTACGTCGATTTTAAGACAGGCGTTTTAACGGCTTCCACCTCTTCTTACGAACATCCTCAACCCCATGCCTGCTTTATCTCAAGCATCAAAGATGACCTTGTGAATGAGGGGGGCATTATGGACCTCTGGGTGCGGGAAGCCCGTCTCTTCAAGTATGGTTCAGGGACCGGCTCCAACTTCTCTCATATCCGGGGATCCGGCGAGAATCTCTCAGGTGGAGGCCATTCCTCAGGACTGATGAGCTTCCTCAAGATCGGGGATCGCGCGGCAGGTGCGATTAAGTCGGGGGGCACGACGCGCCGGGCGGCCAAGATGGTCGTTGTGGACGTGGATCACCCGGATATTGAGGAGTACGTCAACTGGAAGGTTGTTGAGGAGCAAAAAGTCCTCGATCTGGTTGTGGGATCTAAAATTGCGAAGAAATATCTCACGGCTGTTCTTGCGGCTTGTCAACAAGGGGAGGGGGAAGCACGCTTTGACCCTAAGCAAAACCCTGCGCTGTACCAGGCGATTAGGGAGGCCAAAAGTGTCATGATTCCTGAGAATTATTGCCACCGCATCCTCCAGTTTGCCCGCCAAGGCTACGTCCACATGGATTTTCCTGAGTATGACACGGATTGGGATTCGGAGGCTTACCGCACAGTTTCGGGCCAAAATTCAAACAACTCTGTCCGCGTGACAAATGCGTTTCTTGAGGCTGTTGAGGAAGGCAAAGACTGGGACCTTATCCGGCGCACGGATGGGAAGCTGCACAGGACCATTTCCGCCCGTAATCTTTGGGATCAAATTGGCTATGCAGCTTGGGCCTCTGCCGATCCTGGGGTGCAGTATGACACGACCATTAACGAATGGCACACGTGCCCCAAAAGTGGCCCCATTAACGCTTCCAACCCGTGTTCTGAATACATGTTCTTGGATGATACGGCCTGCAACTTAGCCTCTCTTAATCTTGTCACCTTTATGACGGATCAAAAAACGGCAAAAGCCGGGGCCCTTCATTTTGATATCCCTGGATATGAGCATGCTGTGCGCCTATGGACGCTTGCTCTTGAAATTTCCGTGATGATGGCCCAGTTCCCCTCCAAGGAAATTGCGACTTTGTCCTATGAATTCCGCACCTTAGGATTGGGGTATGCCAACATTGGTGGGCTTCTGATGTCCTCAGGTATTCCCTATGATAGTCCTGAAGGACGGGCGATTGCAGGAGCCTTGGGCGCTATTATGACGGGTGTATCTTATGCGACTTCCGCAGAAATTGCAGGGCAATTGGGGGCGTTTACCCACTATAAAATGAATGAGAAAGAAATGCTCCGCGTGATGCGCAATCACCGGCGGGCGGCTTATGGGAAGCATGGTGGGTATGAAGAGCTCCAAATTTCTCCCGTTCCTTTAGAAGCAAAAGACTGCCCTTCTCCTGCTTTAGTGAAAGCCGCCCAAACGGCTTGGGATCGGGCTCTGGAGCTCGGTGAGAAATACGGCTACCGAAATGCGCAAGCAACGTGCATCGCGCCCACGGGCACGATTGGTCTTGTGATGGACTGTGACACCACAGGCATTGAGCCGGACTTTGCCATGGTGAAATTCAAAAAGCTCGCAGGAGGTGGCTATTTCAAGATTATCAACCGTCTTGTGCCCCAGGCCCTGAAAGTCCTTGGATATACCGAACAAGAAATTGAAGACATTATTTTGTACTCTGTCGGTCATGGCACCTTAGAAAACGCACCGGAGATTCATTTTGCTGCGCTGCGCGACAAAGGGTTTCGAGACCGAGAGATTGATATTCTGAAGGACAATTTGAAATCCGCCTTTGATATCAAGTTCGTCTTCAATCGGTGGACGCTGGGGGATGAATTCTGCCAGCAAGTCCTGCACATCACTGAGGCTGAATTGAACGATCCTCGCTTTGACCTCCTCACCCATTTGGGCTTTACGCGGGAGGCCATTGACGCAGCGAATGCCTATTGTTGTGGCACAATGACCGTTGAAGGGGCACCCCATCTTGAGTCCGCGCATCTGGCTGTCTTTGATTGCGCCAATCCTTGCGGTCGGACCGGGACACGTTACCTTTCGGCGGAAAGCCACATTCGGATGATGGCGGCGGTCCAGCCCTTTACCTCAGGGGCGATCTCGAAAACCATCAATATGCCCAACTCGGCAACCATTGAGGAGTGCAAGGCGGCTTATCTTCTTTCCTGGCGACTTGCCCTCAAAGCCAATGCACTTTATCGCGATGGGTCTAAGCTTTCACAAGCCCTTTATGCCTCTCTCTTAGGAGAAGAAGATGCGGAAGCGCTCGAGGATAAATCCGCCTTTGACAAAACAGCCGTTTTGGCTGAAAAAATGGCTGAGCAAGTTGTGGCAAAAGTTATTCAAGCTGTCTCTCGTAAAAAACTTCCTAATCGACGTAAAGGGTATACCCAAAAGGCTTCCGTGGGGGGCCACAAAGTTTACTTACGCACGGGTGAATACGATGATGGGTCAATTGGAGAAATTTTCATCGATATGCACAAGGAAGGGGCTTCCTTCCGCAGCTTGATGCACAATTTCGCCATGGCGATTTCAATTGGTCTTCAGTACGGCGTTCCTTTGGAAGAGTTTGTGGACGCGTTTGTGTTCACGCGTTTTGAGCCCTCAGGCCCTGTTGCGGGGAATGATGTGATCAAAATGGCCACCTCCATCCTTGATTATATCTTCCGTGAACTTGCCATTTCCTATCTTGGGCGGACCGATCTTTCTCATGCGGAGCCCCGTGATCTTCAACCCGATACGATCGGACGGGTGGAGGAAGAACAAAAGTTTTCGGTGCGCGAGAAGAAGATCGAAGGAGATAGTCTCACCAGTAACGGCTATGTGCGCAATCGCCTCTTTAGGGCAGCACCTGCCAATCAGGATACAAGCTATAAAGTGCATGAGGCCACGGGGACAGAATCAAGTCTCTCCGTCGGAACCGTTCATACGGTTACTGTGGAAGATCAACGGACACAGGCGCGTCTCAAGGGCTACACAGGGGATGCCTGCGGAGAGTGTGCAAACTTTACACTCGTCCGCAATGGCACCTGCTTTAAGTGCGACACCTGTGGCGCCACGAGTGGGTGCTCTTAGAGCGCCCCGTACTGGTGGTCGGCTGTAGCGTACCCTGTCTTGTCAGCCAGGAAGTCTGAGTTAGACCGTGCAGGATCAAGGAGGCTTGTTGTCTCGTTTTCTCCCGTATTTTCCTCTACGACAACTTCGACAGGGGCCGTATTATTACTGACGTTGACTGAAATATTTTCATTGGGGACAGATTCGATCACTTCCTCAGCAGGAGCGTATTCAACGATCCGCCCTCCTGGTGCCATGATCATTGGGACATTTCGGATCATCTTTGTCTTCTGTCGCTTAATCCTTTGCTGCGTTGGTGCACCTTTGACTGCACGGATGGGCCTTTTCTGCGATACACTTGAAGTCGCTGCCTTTTGCGATACCGGTGCCTTTTGAATGACCGTGATAGGCCTTTTCCATGCGACACTTGAAAGGTGCCTGTTATGGGCATGCCGATGGACTTTATGAGCCTCAAGCTTGCAGCTAGCGCAATCCATGCCCGTATCGCATCTATTCTCTTCGCAGTTCTCAAGGGAAGCGCACAATTCGATGTCGTGGGGAAGTCGTGCATTTTCAAGACATTGAGCGCTGCTCGGAGGATAGGGCCCCCATGCCTGAGCGCTGCTGCCCGTGAGTCCAATCGCGAGTGTTAGAAGGAGTGTTTGAGCTTTCATTTTATTCGTCCTCTCTCAAAATTTAATTTATGGTCATATCCTAGCGAAAAAACGTTAAGCCTTGATTAACAAGGAAATTTTTAAATCATGTTCCCATCATTATCTCCCCGCATTTTCCTTGCATTTTGCTGATTATTTAGTCTTATATCTAAAAAAGTAGAAAATCTGACGTGTTAAGGAACGACAATGGCCCTTTTACCTATGTTACATACCTTTGATCCGCGTCTCCGCAAAAAAGCGCTCCCCGTTGAAGCGGTTGATCGTGACGTGCGCGTTCTCATCGATGATTTATTGGAGACCAACTACGATCTTGATGCGTTGGGGCTTGCTGCTCCTCAAGCCGGCATTAGCAAGCGGGTCATGGTTGTTGATGTGGGAGAGAAAAAGGCAGGCACAAGTTGTCCTTTTGTCATGGTCAACCCTGAAATACATTGGCATTCTCCTGAGACCCAAGTCACGCAAGAGGGGTGCTTTTCTGTCCCTGGCTTTTATGAACACGTGACTCGCTCTCTCGAGATCAAGGTTTCTTACCTGGATGAGCAGAATAAGCACCAAGAGCTCTCTGCCAGTGGGCTCCTTGCTGATTGCATTCAACATGAACTTGATCATCTCAATGGAGTTTTGTTTATTGACCATCTGTCAGCCCTCCGGCGGGGTATTATTTTACAAAAACTCAAAAAGAACAAAAGATTGCGCTGATGACCTCATCCTCTCTCCGGGTGGCCTTTATGGGCACCCCTCCTTTTGCCGCTCATATTCTTCAAGCCTTGATGGAGGCTTCTTATGCGATTGTCGCCGTCTATTCTCAACCTCCGCGAGCCCAAGGGCGCGGCTATAAGCTCACTCCCAGTGCGGTTCAGACTTTAGCTGAGACTCATGGTCTTCCTGTCTTCACGCCTTCCTCTTTAAGGACGGAAGAAGCGCAAGACGCGTGGCGCGCTTTGGATTTAGATGTGGCGATTGTTGCCGCCTATGGCCTCATTTTACCCAAAGAAATTTTAGATGCTCCGCGCAAGGGGTGCCTCAATGTTCATGGGTCGCTTCTGCCACGCTGGCGCGGGGCCTCGCCCATCCAGCGAGCGATTCTCGCAGGGGATACGGAAACAGGGGTGACGATCATGAAGATGGATACGGGCATGGATACAGGGGACATGCTGTCCACAGCCACTGTCCCTCTTGAGCGGACGACCACAACGCCTCATCTTTTAGAAACGCTCACGCGGATAGGGGCTGAAACCCTTTTATCGACCCTCCCCCCTTATTTAGCGGGAACGCTGCAACCGACGCCTCAACCGCTTGAGGGAGTTACCTATGCCCCTAAATTGACGAAAGAAGAAGGGCATCTGGACTGGTCCCTTCCCGCTGCCGTCTTGGAGCGCAAAGTGCGCGCTCTTCAGCCTTGGCCTGGGACATGGTTTAGAATTGGCGAGGATGTGATTAAGGTTCTTGAAGCGGTTGCACTCCCCGATACCTCCTCCCATCCCCCTGGGACCCTTCTTGATCGCCACCTCACCATCGCCTGTGGCGAGGGGGCTTTCCGTCCACTGATTGTTCAGAAAGTCGGAAAATCTCCTCTCCCTACCGCTGACTTTTTGCGCGGGTATGAGGTTCCGGATGGCGCGCTTTAAACTTACCCTGGAGTACGATGGAACCTCCTATGCGGGGTGGCAGCGCCAGCAAGGATTGCCCACGGTGCAGGGCACCCTCGAGGAGGTGTTTTCCGATTTTCTCAATGAGCCGACACTCGTGTGGGGGAGTGGACGGACGGATGCGGGTGTCCATGCGCGGGGCCAAGTCGCCCATGTGGATATTGAGAAAGACTATACCCCTCACGAAATTCTGGGGGCTGTGAACCAGCGCTTACGCTATATCCCCATTAGTTTGCTCGCTGTTCATGAAGTGCCTTCCGATTTTCATGCGCGTTTTTCGACAACCTCCCGGGCTTATGAATATCGCATTCTCAATCGGCGCGTGGCCCCTTCTCTTGAAGCAAACCGTGTCTGGTGGGTGATTGCTCCCCTTTCTGTAGAGCGCATGGCCCTGGCTTCCCGCTGTCTTCTTGGTCATCATGACTTTAGCGCCTTTCGGGATAGTCGCTGCCAGGCCTCATCTCCTTTTAAAACCCTTGATGAATTCACCATTGAGCAAGAGGACGATCTCATTTTATTTAAAATCCGCGCGCGCTCCTTTCTCCATCACCAAGTACGCAACATGGTGGGGACCCTCAAGCGGGTCGGGGACGGCTCCTGGGTCCCTGAGCGCGTCAAAGAAATCCTCGCGTCCTGCGATCGACGCCAGGCCGGCCCCACAGCTCCTGCGTGTGGCCTGTATTTGACGGAGATCAGCTACGAGGCGCCGTCGATTGTGTGATGCTGACGGCTTACTTCTCTGCTGCTGCTGGTGAGCTGGCTGCTGCCCGCTGCTGTCCTTCAACTTGCCAGCGAGCTCTCGCTTCAGCTTCAGCTTTATCGAGGCGAGCGCTGAGGTGAGCGTTCTTAAAATCTACACCTTCAGAAAGAGCTGCAGCTTCAGCTTGTTTAGCTACGCTTGCAGCTGTGTTACTGGCCTCACGTGCAGCACGCACTTCATCTTGTGCTTGTTCAACTCTGCGTTTAAGTTGCTCAATTCCTTTTCTTCTCTCTTTTAGTAGGTCAAGTCTAAAGCTAGCTCGTATGTAAGCTTGCACGTCCTCGTGTGTAGATTCAGCTGTTTCTCGTGCGCGTCTGAGTCCAGATTCATCAGATGTTTCTCTAATTTTAGCTATAGCGCGATCTTGTTTTTTTGAGATTATGCGCCCCGCATCCTGGGTTGCATTAGAAATGTTATCACAATCTCCCTCAAAATTTTTGGTCTCTTCATTTAAAAGATCAAGCGCAGTTTTCGCTTCCTTTTCGGCTATTTTCAATTTGAGTAACGCGCCCATGGCAACTTTAGAAGCCTCTTGTGCAATACTCCATTTAGGACCTTCCCCAGGGTTATATTCATCTTCATCGATATTGGCAGAAACAGAAGGGTGCCGTTGCAGATCTGGCTGTGAATTAGAAGCGCTTGCCTGCACACTCAAAAAAAGAGCCAGGACTGCGCCTCCCAAAAGTGTTTTTAAATTTGTTGTAGCCATCATCATAAATCTCCAGGTGTTTTGTATTATATTTGTTTGATTAAAAATCAATATATTTCTAAAAAATTAAAAAATCAAGACATTTTGATTTCTCTTCTGTTTATTTCTTGTATTTTTACAGCCTCTCGCCTTGGCGTAGGCGTCTGAGAAGAGGCACTACCTGGCTACGACAGCTGCAGCGAGAGCCTGGGACAGGCATTATGTGCCTGGTTTCTGTATTTCTTGACAGCACCATTTTTCTTCTCTAACCCTATGGGAGGCTCGCAAAAAATAGAGGAGAGCGCTGTGTCGACAGCCATCATAAAAACGCTCAATCTATCCTCCCTCGCGCGACCGCGCGTGTTTCTGAACGTATCCACTTTCCTATTACCCCTTTCCCTGTCTCTGATGACGCTCCTCTTTACCGCAGGGCTTTATACGGCTCTGGTAAGCTCACCTCCCGATTATCAGCAGGGTGAGCTGGTGCGGATGATGTATGTGCATGTGCCCGCCTCTTGGATGAGCCTCATGGTTTATGGATTTGTGGCCCTCATGAGCTTGATTGTCTTGGTCTGGCGTCATCCGATGGCTGAGATCTTAGCCGTCAGTGCCGTGCCCATTGGTGCCCTTTTCACGGCCTTAAGCCTTGCCACCGGGTCCTTGTGGGGACTGCCCACCTGGGGGACGTTTTGGGTGTGGGATGCGCGTCTCACGTCCGTTTTGGCCCTCCTCTTTTTTTATGGAGGATATTGGTTGCTTTACAAGGGTCTCGGGCGTGGTATCCGCGCCGCCTCTCTCCTCGCCCTTGTGGGCCTCGTGAATGTTCCCATCATCAAAGGATCCGTTGATTGGTGGAATACCCTTCACCAACCGGCGAGTATTATGCGGCAGGGACCGATGGCTGTCCATGAGACGATGCTTGTTCCTCTTTTCCTCATGGCGGGGGCCTACTTCTTTTACTTTGTGAGTGTCCTCATGAAGCGCGCGCAAACGGAACTTCGCGTCCGTAAGCGATGAGTACGCTCTACCTCTGGGGTGCCTACGGCATCAGTGGCTTGGGGCTCATCGGCTTTTTTTTGTGGACCTGGCGTGAAACTTAAGCACCGTCGCCTCCTCATCATTATTGGGGGTTTCACCGGACTGGGGCTTTCTGCTTTCTTCACCCTGCGGGCCCTGCAGGATAATCTGATTTATTTTTACAGGCCCTCCGATCTCGCTTCCAAAAAAATATCCTCCCAAGAGCGCATCCGCGTCGGAGGACAGGTTATGCCCGGCTCTCTTACGCCTTTCGGCAAAGGGGTGCGATTTCGGATTACGGATCAGCACACCTCTCTGTGGGTGATCTCCTCTGGACTTCTGCCAGATCTCTTCCGCGAAGGGCAGGGGATTGTGGCCGAAGGGTTCCTTCAAGACCCGCATGTGTTCCAGGCAACAAGTGTGCTGGTCAAACATGACGAAAACTACAGGCCCCCCGATGCTCGGTGAGTTTGGCCTCTTTTGCCTCATGATGGGGTTGGGGTTTGCGGGGGTGCAGGTATTCTCTGGTGTCATCCCCGACTTAGATCTTCTTAGCCCCGCTTCGCGGGGGTTAGAAGATCTTGATCGGGGACCCAGGAGCCACACAAAAACTCTTTCATACTTTGGCTTTCTGGGTCCCCGGTCAAGCTCCTCTAAACCCCCGAATAAATCGGGGGTAAGAGGAGCTATGCCGGGGATGACAAGGGAGAGGTTTCACGAACTCTCCCGCCACGCGGCCCTCCTCCAAGGGGGCTTTGTTACGGCTGCTTTCTGCACCCTCGCCATTGCCTTTCTCTGCTGTGACTTTTCTCTTAGCGTCGTCGCGTTGCATGATCACACGGCCCTTCCCTGGTATTACCGGTTAGGGGCCACGTGGGGGAATTATGAGGGATCGATGTTGCTCTTCACCGTGGTGCTTTCGCTCATCAGTAGTGGGTTTGCAAGGTGGCTTCCGCCCCCCTCCTTTCGCCCTCGCGCCTTAGTTTTCCAAGGGCTTCTGACGGTTGCGTTTTTGGCTTTCCTCCTGGTGTTCTCCAACCCTTTTGCTGCCCTGTCTTTTCCAGCCCTTCAAGGATTGTCTCTTAATCCTCTTCTGCAGGACCGGAGCCTCCTTATTCATCCGCCCTTGCTGTATCTGGGTTATGCCGGGTTTTCGGCCCCCTTTTCCTTAAGCCTCGCCGCCCTGTGGGAGCCTATCGAAAACTGGAAAGCCCTGGTGAGACCTTGGGCCCTCTTCGCCTGGGGCATGCTCACTGCAGGCATTACCTTAGGCAGTTGGTGGGCCTATTACGAGCTGGGCTGGGGCGGCTGGTGGTTTTGGGATCCGGTGGAGAATGCCTCCCTCA
>Ga0207148_1075_pt1 | contig 23609 bp, 17 predicted proteins | sample Alteio_BWMinHeat_34_FD_153558 | JGI IMG/M metagenome (GOLD analysis project Ga0207148, IMG submission 153558) | Enriched cells from forest soil in Barre Woods Harvard Forest LTER site, Petersham, Massachusetts, United States -... | ecosystem: Environmental > Terrestrial > Soil > Temperate forest >... | reverse complement strand
GCTCCAGGTTTGGATCAGGAAGCCGATAAGGCAAAGCCTGCGATCGATGCGATGACATTTGGAGGCGGCGATAGCTTCTTTTCGCGCCTGTTCGATCCGAACCGCTGGTCGGACCACTCAAGTTATTCCTTCAGTTTCACCAGCTTTTCCGGCGGCTCTGTCGGGCTTGGGATGTATACGAACACGCTTCAATTTCAGGCGAGTGACAATCTTCGTGTGAGCGCGGATGTCTCGGCGGTGTATTCTCCATTTAGCTCATTCGGTAACGGCTTTTCGAAGTCGATCAACGGCATCTATCTCTCGGACGCACGACTCGATTGGAAGCTTGGCGATCACTCGTCGCTTGTGATCCAGTATATCGGTGGACCTGGCCCGAACTCGTCGCCATTCTATTTTCTGAATCGCTATTAACACCGCGGCTCGGCCGTCACGTGCACTATTACATCCCAATCTCCTGATGGCTTTACGCGGAGAGCGCAATCGCTATTGAACTGGCCCCCCACCTTCTGGCTCCGTATCGCAGGCAGAACTGAACGCGAACGCAGGCGCCGTAGAAAGCTTGTTGCCAATATCTTCTCCTGGTCCGTGATCGGCGTGATCGCTGCATTTGTGTTGTTACTGGCCGGCCAGTTCATTACGCATACGTGGTTTTCCCCTCCCGTCTCCAGCGAACGGGAACGGGGCGACATGCTTGTCCGAAAGGGTGAACGTATCCAGCTTACCGTGCTGAATGGCTCCGGTCAGGCAGATCTCGCAAGGCGATTTACCGATTACCTTCGGGCAAGGAAATTCGATGTGGTGGAGATGTCGAATTACAGCCGTTCTGATGTCGAGCAAAGTTTTATCATTGATAAGATCCGCGATTCCAGTGCCGCACAGAAAGTGGCGTATGCCTTAGGAGTCGATCCTGCAAAAATTACGTTGCAGGTCGATTCCAATGCTTTTGTCGACGCCGCGATCGTGATCGGGAAGGACTATCTTTCGCTGAAGCCGATGAAAGAAGGGCCTCATTATTGATCCCGTGGTTGTATCTCAAGTATTTCGCACCAGACATTTTATTGATTTCGGAATGAACATCTATTCGTCTAGCATTGCATGACAGTTGCGACCAAGCCGGCAATTAAAAAACCTTCAACCAAAAAAGCGACGACAGCGGGAGCTAAGGCAGCAGGAGCCAAAACAGCAGTTACAAAAACAGCGGTAGCTGGCAAACGTGTATCGAAGCCAAAGGCGATTCGAGCAAAGCCCATCTCGACCGATGGTCCTGACTCTGCCACGATCAGAGCACCAAAGGGCGCAAAACGCCTGAGAAAGACTAGCCCTGTCGAACAAAACGAGACGCAAGTACATGCACGGTTAGCGGCCAAATACGCAATCGAGAAGAAAGGTGAGAACATCCGGATTCTCGATCTTCGGCAGGTCACAACGATGACTGATTTCTTCGTCGTGGTTTCGGCCGATAGCGATAAGCAGGTCAAAGCGATCGCGGAGAATGTGATCGGGGAAATGCGCGACACTGAGGGCGTGGCTCCCTGGCATAGCGAAGGCTGGGATACACTTACCTGGGTCATCATCGACTTTGTCGATTTCGTAGTTCATGTTTTCCAGAAGGAAGCTCGTGTGCATTACAATCTTGAGCGTTTGTGGGCCGATGCCCCCGCCGAAGACATTAAGGACGAGCCGATCAAGAAAGTAACGCGCGCGAAGCGGACAAAAAAAGCGGAGGTTCTGGACGTTGAATCTGAGCCGCTTATCAGGGTAATTCGTTAGTGACCGAGCACAATCAATTGTCAATGGAGCAGTATCTCGAGAGAGTCATTCAGGAAGCGCTGGTTGAACTGGGCGCGCCTTCCGGCACGCCAATTAAGTTCGAGGTGCCACAGAATTCGGCGCATGGCGATCTCTCGACGAATATTGCGCTAACGCTCGCCAAGCCGATGAAGCGCGCTCCGAGAGAATTGGCGCTTGCGCTTTCGAAATCGCTGCAGCAGGACAATGCGATGATTCGTGCAGTTGAAGTCGCGGGTCCAGGGTTCATTAACATCAGCTTCACCAATCAATATCTCATCGAAGGGCTTCAGAAGCTCATTAGCGAAGGCAGCAACTTTGGCAAGTCTTACGATCACAAAGGCAAGACTGCCAATGTTGAATGGGTAAGCGCAAACCCTACAGGGCTGCTTCACGCGGGACATGGAAGAAATATTTGCCTCGGTGCAGCGCTGACGAATTTACTGGAGTGGACCGGATATACCGTCGTACGCGAATACTACTTCAACAACGCCGGCAACCAGATGAAGAACCTGGCGATCTCAGTGCGCGTGAGATATTTGCAGGCGCTCGGAGACGTCATCGAACTTCACGAAGAAGGATATCATGGCGAGGAGATCAAGGAGATCGCGAACGATCTTATTGCGAAATACGGCGATTCAAAGCGCGATGCTGATCTGGAGTTTTTTCAGAAGTTTGGTGAAGAGTTTAATTTCTCCAACATTAAGAAGACGCTTGAGCGCCTAGGCATTCGCCATGATATTTTCTTCAACGAAAATTCGCTCTACGATTCCGGTGCGATCAAAGACGTAATCGAAGAATTTAAGGCAAAAGGCCTCGCCTATGAAAAAGACGGCGCGATCTGGCTCAAGCTCTCTGCAATGGGAGAAGATGACGACCGCGTGATCGTCAAATCGAGTGGCGAACCCACGTATCGGCTGCCCGACATCTGCTATCATCGCGATAAACTCTCGCGTGGATATGCGCTCGTCGTCGATATTTTTGGGGCAGATCACATTGCGACTGTCACCGATGTATTGGCGGCCGTCCGTTCATTGGGTCTAGAGACGGAAAAAGTGAAGGTTATCATTCACCAGATGGTCTCGTTCAATTCGAACGGTGAAGTGATCAGGTTCTCGAAACGAAGCGGCGGCAATTATACGCTCGATGAACTTCTCGATGATGTTGGCCCTGATGCTGCAAAGTTTTTCTTCAACATGCGCGCCGCAGGATCACATCTTGAGTTCGATGTCGCGCTGGCGAAAGAACAGTCGGACAAGAACCCTGTCTACTATGTGCAGTATGCGCATGCGCGTATCGGAAGTCTTCTACGACTTGCGAAAGATCAGGGTCTGGATGTAACCTCGGGTGCGGCACCGGAGTCACTTCCTGCGCTGGAGCACCCGGAAGAGCTCGCGCTCATCAAAGTGCTGCTTCGTTTTCCGGAGGTCGTCCGGCTTTCCGCCCAGTCATTTGCTCCTCATCATTTGTGCGAATATATCCGCGAGGTCGCCGCCCAGTTTCATAAGTTTTATCATGAGTGCCGAATCGTGCAAAGTGCGGAGCCAGTGCGCTCTGCACGTTTGCAACTTTCGATCGCAACAAAGCAGGTCTTAGCCAGTGGCTGCGAACTCCTTGGCGTCCGCGCGCCGGAGAGCATGTAAGCCACCACAAGTCCATGCTGCCTCCAGGTCTAGAGATTTTTCTGTTTTTCGTTTTCATCGGTCTGCACGCGTTCTTTTCGCTGTCGGAAACGAGTGTCCTGAATGTACGCAAAAGCCGGTTGCGTGAAATGAACGAGGACGATGATGTCCCGTACTCGACGAAGCGGCGTATCGATATTATTCTGAAGCTCAAACTCCAGCCCGAGCATTTTCTTGCGACCGTGCAGACCGGAGCGGTCTTCTCCGGATTCCTAGCGGCGGCGACGATGGCGCTCTTTGCCTATGATGTGATGGTCGAGGCGCTTGAATCTTCGATGTTGGTCCAGCACACCACGGCGATCGGATTTGCCATCGTCATCGCGATCCTGCTGGCAACCGTGCTTGACCTTACGTTCGGAGCGCTGATACCCAAGTCGATCGCGCTGCACAAAAGCGAGAAGATTGCATTCGCGACTGCGGGCATTCTCAACGTGCTTGTTCGTTGGCTGAAACCGTTCACGCATCTGCCTGTCATCATTTCGAACATCTTCCTTCGTCCATTCCGAGATAGGACAAGCTTTATGGAGGGCCGCATTTCTGAGGAAGAATTTCGAGTAATGCTTGAGGAAGGAGCGCGTACTGGCGTTATCGATAAGACCGAGAACGAGCTCATCGAGAACATCTTCGATTTCCGTGACCGCACTGCTCGAGAGGTAATGGTGCCGCGTATCAAGATGGTGGCTGTTGAAGTCAATTCCACTCATGAGCAAGTCATGCAGACGATCATCGACGAAGGCTATACACGACTGCCTGTTTATCAGGGTACGATCGATAATATACTGGGGGTGATCTATTCGAAAGATGTGCTTGCCCTGGTAGAAAACCCACAGCTCATTCTGCTTTACGATATCATTCGTCCGGCGCCATTTGTACCCGAAACGAAACTTATCGCTGAGCTTTTACGTGAATTCCAACATCAGAAGCTTCATATGGCTATCGTACTGGATGAATTCGGTGGCACGGCGGGGCTGATCACACTGGAAGATATCGTCGAAGAGATCGTCGGCGAGATCCACGATGAAAACGACGAGGATGTGCCGATCGTCCAGGCCGATCATGACCAAAAATCGGTCGTGCTTTCAGCAAATTACTCGATTGCCGACGCCAACGAGCATCTGGAGAAGGTTTTCCCCGATTTTCAGATACCTGAAGACGAGGAATACGAATCCGTAAGTGGTTTCGTCAATAAGCTCTTCGGCCACATTCCGAACGTCGGCGAGGAGAAAGAAACAGATGGTATCCACGTCGTTGTTCAGAAACGAGCGCCGAACAGAGTGTTACAAGTTCGATTCGAGGACCGTACCAATCACAAGTTACTACCACAGGAGACTACCCCGACTGCATGAGCCTATTGCTACTGAGCGTTGACAATTGATCGAAAGACCCATTCGCCCATGAAGCAATCCGGCGTCGGTAGAGCATCATTCGTGATGCTGTTTGCCTTACTCTGCATTTATTTTTATCCAACCACCTTACACGCGCAGGGCAACCCTGTCGCGCTAAAGCATGCGCGCACGGGGTATGATCTCGAGCAGCAAGGCAAGCTCTCTGAGGCGCTGTACGAGTATAATGCGGCGATCGCCGCCGACGCGAAATACCCCTATCCTGTCGAGCGCATTGCTGCCATGTATCAGCAGCTTCACAACTACCCACTCGCCATCCAGTTTTATTCGCGCGCGATCAAGCTTGACTCTGCGTCAGACGTTTATTCTTTCTACAATCTTGGTCTCTCCTATCGTGCGATGGCAAAGCATGACAGTGCTGTAACAAACTTTAAGGAATTCGTTCGCCGCATGCAGCCTGTTTCAAAGGCAGATACGCTTTCGATCAAGGATGCCGATTGGTGGATCCAGTTCAATCTTGGCTGCCTGGCTGAGCGTGCAAAGCCAAAGGACACGAGCAATCCAACAAGCATCTCGCCAAATATTAACAGCGAGTATGATGAGTTCGGCCCATCGGTAACAGCCGATGGCGAGACACTTTATTTTACATCGCGACAGCCCTCCACGAATCGAACAGTGTATGCCGAGACTGGTGATTTTGGCGATGATCTCTTTGTCGTGCATAAGGATAGCGCGGGCAATTGGGGCATGCCGCACGCATTGCCGCTGCCTATCAATTCCGCGGATGACGAAGGCGCTGCTTCAGTGACAGCGGATGGTCAATCACTGTATTATTCACTTTGTCGTCGTCCGGATGGATTTGGCGAATGCGATCTCTACATATCTGAACTCGCTGGTGAGAATTTTTCCCGACCGCAGAATTTGGGAGTGATGGTTAATTCGGCGCAATGGGATGCACAGCCGAGCCTTACGCCAGATGGGCACACGATGTATTTCTCAAGCAGACGCGCTGGTTCCATCGATGGCTCGGAGGATATCTGGGTCGCCTATAAGAGTGTCGAAGGAACGTGGGGCAAACCGGTGAATTTAGGTGAGCCCGTCAATACTAAATTTTCGGAGCGTTCTCCCTTCATCGCTGCCGATGGCAAGACACTTTATTTCTCATCGAACGGACATCCAGGTTTTGGGAATCATGATCTTTTCATGAGCCGTAAACTCGAGGATGGCACTTGGTCGGTGCCTGTGAATCTTGGTTCGCCGATCAACGCAGAAGGCGACGATGTCTTTCCGACAATACCGGCGCGTGGTGCGCAGATGTATTACAGTTCGCAGCGCTCAAATCCGAAGGGTGATCTCGACATCTACCAGGTAACGCTTCCAACAAGATTTCGGCCAGGACCTGTCACTGTGGTTGCCGGCATCGTATACGATAGCAAAACACACAAGCCGCTTGCGGCAACGCTTGAGGTTACAGATCTAAAGACGAATGAGCTTAGAGCTGTCTATCACACGAACGCCGTCACCGGGAAATTTTTCGTGCCGCTCGGGACAGGCAATACGTACGCGGTGACAGCAGTCGCGCCAAAATATACCTTCTTCTCGCAGAAGTATACCGTACCCGACACCATCGCGTATCGCGAGTTGATCTTCAACATCCCGCTCATTCGCGTCGATAGCATGTTTGCTTCGATTGACACGAACAGCGATAACACTAACACCAATACCAAAACCACGGACACCGGCAACGTTAGCGACGGAACGAATGGAATCGACACAACCAATCATCCCGGCGGCACACACGTGATCGATACTTCGGTCGCAGTGCCACTCAATAATCTGTTCTTCGATTTCAATAAGGCTACATTGCAGACGGAGTCGATACCTGAGCTCAAGAACCTGATTCGCTTCCTGAAAGAGAATTCCACGATCCGCATCCAGATCTCCGGGCACACCGATTCTGTCGGCACTGCTGAATTCAATATGCGGCTTTCGCAGGCGCGTGCTGAGTCGGTGAGGATCTACCTTGTGCAGCACGGCATTTCTTCAGCGAGGCTTTCAGCGAAAGGCTATGGCGAAGCGGTGCCAGTCGCGGATAACGGCACGGAAGAAGGACGCAGACAGAATCGTCGCACCGAGTTTCGTATACTTAAATAATCGCTGCACGTGAAGAGGATCGGCATTTTTGGCGGTACGTTTGATCCACCACACCTGGGTCATTTGATCGCTGCCGAACGTGTGCGCGAAGCGTACGATCTCGATCAGATCCTTTTCATCCCTGCTTCTATTCCGCCTCACAAGGTCACACACGAGCGTTCGGAAGCAAGACATCGTCTTGCGATGACGAGACTTGCCATCGAGGGCAACGACCGCTTCGATGTCTCCGAGATCGAACTGAACCGAGAAGGCACTTCGTACACGATCGACACACTCGAGCAGCTTGCAAACGCTGAGACAGAGTTGTATCTCGTTATCGGACTGGATAACCTCCAGATCTTTCAAGAGTGGCATAGGTATCAGGATATTCTTGCTAAAGCGAAGCTAATTGTGCTTGCTCGCACCGTTGGTGAGGCCAACATCTCCCCTGATCTACTCAAGCACGTCGAGTTTTTTCCCTTCCCGTTGATCGATATCTCGAGCACTGATATCCGCGCACGAGTGCACGAGGGCAAGTCGATCCGCTATCTTGTGCCTGATGGCGTGCGGGAATATATCCTGCACGAGGGGCTTTACAGGTAGGCATGAAGCGCAATCGACATATTCCGCAACATTTGATCCTGTGGTTGGGCGCGATCACGATGTTCTTCCCCATCGTGTGGATGCTGTTGCTATCGCTTTCAGACAATCCACCCGGCGACGTCACACTTCGCGAACTTCTCTCTGGCCACTTCACGATAAAGAATTACGCGGAAGCCTTGAGCAGCGATTCCTTTGGTGTCTATTTTCTGAATTCTGTTTTAGTTAGCACTCTGATCGCGATTGTGAGCTCGTATCTTTCCGTGATCGTGGCGTATGCGTTCGCACGGAGAAGCTTTCCATTCAAGAACATACTATTTGGCTCGGTGCTTGCGATACTCATGGTGCCACCACATGTGGTGATGATCTCGCTCTACAGAGAGATCGTCCTCTTTGGCTGGATGAATAGTTATCTCGCTCTTACTGTCCCCTTCTTCGTTACACCGTTCGGTATTTTTCTGATGCGGCAGTTCATCGAAGAGCTTCCAAAGGAGTTGGAGGAGGCAGCAACGATCGACGGAGCATCGACGTGGCTGGTGTTGCGATCGATCATCTTCCCATTGGCAAAGCCAATGTTTGTCGTGCTCTTCATCTATCAGTTTCTTACCGCCTGGAATTCATTCTTATTCCCGTTCCTCTTCGTCAACACCGCGAGAATGCGTACGCTGCCTGTCGGCCTTGCGTTCTATCAGGGCAAGCAATCGATCGATTGGGGACATCTCATGGCAGGCGCCGGCATGAGCGCTATTCCCGTACTCATTTTGTTTGCAGTCTTTCAGCGTAAGATTATTGCGGGCCTCACAGCAGGCGCGGTAAAAGGTTGAGCGATGAAGGTAAGCCCACTCAGTGAGCGCATTAAACAGATAGCCCTTGAGATAGGGTTTTCAAAGGCCGGCATCACTTCTGCCGCAACGTTTGATACCGCGAGTGATCGTCTTCGCTCATGGATTGACTCCGGGATGCAAGGCTACATGAGTTACATGGAGCGCAGTCAGGAGAAGAGGCGCGATCCCAAGGCAATATTGCCCTCGGCCAGAAGCATACTCTCGCTTGCACTCAATTATTATCACCCAGAAGCTCACACAGAGAAGCTAAAGATCTCGCGATATGCCTGGGGCACAGACTATCATGAGATCATCCCGGCAATGCTGGAAGAGCTCTTGAAACGGATCAAAGCGATCGAACCTGCTACTGAAGGCAAGTATTATGTTGATACTGGCCCGGTGATGGAGAAGGCTGTCGCCGAGCGCGCAGGAGTTGGCTGGATTGGCAAGCACTCAAATGTGATCACTCGGGAGTTGGGCTCGTGGGTATTTCTGTCCGAGATCATTCTGAATCTTGAGCTGGAGCCTGATACGCCGGCTGAAGATCTATGCGGCACATGCACCAAATGCCTCGATGCCTGTCCAACAAATGCAATCGTCGAACCCTATGTCGTCGATGCTCGCAAGTGTATTTCGTATCTGACAATAGAATTGAAGCCCGAGGAGTCGATCCCCAATGAACTCTCCGATCAATTTGAGAATTGGCTCTACGGCTGCGACATCTGCCAGGATATTTGCCCATGGAATCGGTTCGAACAACCTAGCGGCGATGACCGTTTTGCACCTCGTCCAGCGAACATGGATCTCGAAATTCCGACTGTCATGGGAATGACGCAGGAAGATTTCTCGTCGCGTTTTCGAAAGTCACCAGTCAAACGGACGAAGCTCGCGGGACTGAAGAGGAACGCAAAAGCGTTATCAGTGGCCAAGACAGCTGAATTGCACCAGAATCAACCCGAAATTCGCGATAAATGACATCTCATGCCTCTGAGCATCATTCCGTAACATCGACACTTTCTCGCAACGACGTTCATCCGGTCATCATTATTGGCTCAGGTCCTGCTGGACTAACCGCGGCGCTCTACACTGCTCGTGCGGGACTTCGTCCCATCGTGTTTGAAGGCGAACAGCCCGGCGGTCAACTGACGATCACGACCGAAGTTGAAAATTATCCTGGCTTCATCGACGGAATTCAGGGCCCTGAGATGATGGACATCTTTCGTAAGCAGGCACAGCGATTTGGAGCGCATTGCCGATTCGAGACAGTGACTGAAGTCGATCTTTCAAAGCGCCCGTTCTCCGTCGTTGCCAATGGAGCAACTCATTACGCAGAGACGGTGGTCGTCGCAACCGGTGCACATGCAAAGCTTCTGAATATTCCCTCCGAGCCACTCTATATGGGTTACGGAGTTAGCGCCTGTGCAACGTGCGATGGATTCTTCTTTCGCAATCAGGAAGTGCTCATTGTTGGCGGAGGTGACACGGCAATGGAGGAAGCGATTTACCTGACGCGCTTTGCCAATAAGGTAACCGTCGTACATCGCCGGGACGAATTCCGCGCTTCGAAGATCATGCTCGAGCGGGCTCAGAAGAACACTAAGATCCACTGGCGGACGAATGCTGAGATTACCGAGGTGCTTGGGATGACAGATGAGAAGAACCGAAAATCTGTCACTGGAGCAATCATTCGGGATACGCGTACAAGTGTGGTTGAAAAGGTGAAAACGGACGGAATCTTCGTGGCAATCGGACATGAGCCAAACACCAGCCTCTTTCGTGGCAAGCTAAGGATGAACGAGCTTGGCTACATCGAGACCCTCGGCCATTCCGCGTTCACGAATATTCCGGGCGTCTTTGCCTGCGGCGATTGCCAGGACCATGTTTATCGGCAGGCGGTTACCTCGGCGGGTTCGGGGTGCATGGCCGCGATCGATGCGGAGCGCTTCTTGGAGGCGAATCCGATCACCTACGCGAGCACGACTGCCGACCGGGAACTCGCCTCAGCGTAATCTTCCTGAAGAAGGGGCAAAAATTTGTGCCCCAATTTTCAGGCTCTTTGTAGCTTATTTTTGCCTTGTTCTTTTCTCGCCCGAAGTGCTCTGTGTAAGCATGGAAGCCAGTTTCGGGGATCAGATTGAGGGCGGAGGCACAAATTTGTACCCGTCACCTTTTTTCGTTTCAGGGTTCTTCTGTATGTCACGAGAGACATTCACAGAAAAGAACTATCGTTGATGTTGTTGTTGACAGATACCACAGGAGAGATCGATACCTTACACGCTGCGCGCTCGTACGTGCAATCGGGGCGTCCCGCACGCATCCTGTTTCTTTCGCATCGTTTCCCCTATCCACCGATCGGTGGTGATCGGGTAAAAGCATATCACCTGCTCCGACATCTCTCGGGACATGCTGAGGTCGATGTGATCTCGCTGGACGAGGCTCGTTCCGTCACGCAGCATACGCCAGGGCTTGAAGAGGTACGAAGCATGATCTCGGTCCCGTTCAACCGCGCAACAGCAGCATTGCGAATCGTCGGATCGCTCTTGACGCAAAGACCGATCGAATTTGCATACTACCATGCGCCCGAAATGCAGCGAGCAGTTGATGAAGCGCTGGCAAAAAGCTCGTACGATCTCATCATCTGCTTTTTCCTGAGAACCGCGGAATATGTGACCGAGCATACGAAAACGCCGAAACTCTTGATCGCGGAAGATGCACGAGTAATCCTTCAGGAACGCGCCAGCTTGAATTTTGAGCTTTCGCCTCAATATCTCGTGCGGAAGATCGACGCATACAAGCTGAAGCAGTTCGAGCCACGAGTTATGGCGAAAGGATTTGACTTAGTGACATTCGTCTCTCGCGAGGATGAATCAAGAATTCGCGAGAGTGACAAAGGAATCCCGACATCGATTCTGTCCAATGGCGTCGATCTGGATGAATTCGAGTATTCGGTGGCACCACGCGAGGCCGAAGTTGTGTTTGCTGGCCACCTTGGTGTCTATCACAATGTTCTGATGGCTCGCAGACTGACTGAACGCATCTTTCCACTAATCAAGAGATTGATGCCGGAGGCGAAGCTTGCAATCGTAGGAAAAGACCCGGACGCGAAGCTGCGTAGCGTGATTGCGAGGACTCCGGGAGCGAGTCTCTATGCGAACGTACCGAACGTGAGGCTCTATCTCGAGCGCGCTCGAGCCTTCGTGCATCCTCAGGAAGTTGGGGCCGGGATCCAGAACAAGTTGCTGGAGGCAATGGCTGTCGGAACGCCGGTAGTTACCAGCACCATAGGAGCGTCAGGTATTGAGGGAGTTGTCGACGAAGAAAATGCTCTTATTCGCAGAACGGATGCGGAGTTCGCAGAAGCAGCGATCGCACTTCTGCGCGATGAATCACAAGCGAGGGGTCTGGCGATCAACGCCCGCCGCCTCATGGAAGATCGATACTCATGGGAGCATGTGTTTGAACGGCTCGATCAAATCGTTGAACAGTTGATCGGTGAACGAAAAGATAAATAGGAAGAGATGAACGACCACGATCTAAGCGCATTCTTAAGAAGGCACATCACACTCTTCCGTGTGCTGTTCGTTCTTGCGGATATTGCATTGATCAATCTTTCGTATCAACTTGCCTTCTTCGCACGCTTCGATTCCTTCCTTCCGGTAAGCCAGCGCATCATTGGCGGTATTCCGATTTCGATTTACGGGCAGCTAGAGTTGTATCTCTCTGGAGCATGGATCGTGATAGCCCTCTTCATGCGGCTCTACGTTGGACGTCGTGGACATCCTCGGTACGAGGAGCTTCGCGACTTGCTCAAGGCACTCGGTTTCCTCGCCACCGCGATCCTCGTATTCATTGTGGCGCAGGGCGGGTATAATCTTTATTCCCGGCAGTTTCTCATCTACTTCTTCGGAGTTGCCACACTTTCGACGATCGCGTTTCGCGTTGCACTCCGCTCCTCGCTTGCCTTTGCACGAACGCGCGGCATCAACAAGCGAAATATCCTCATCATCGGAGCTGGCCGTGCTGCGCAGCGATTCTACAATACGGTGCGCAGCAACCCAGGCTATGGGTATGAAGTGATCGGATTTCTCGATGATAATGGAGTGAGCTTCAGGTATCGCGAACTCTTGCTTGGCAAACTGGTCGATCTCGAACGTATTGCTGAAGAAAACGAAGTCGATGAAGTTGTCATCGCGCTCCCCAAAGCGACAGAAGATACAATCGGTGACCTGGTGACTGAATGTGAGAACCGATGCATTCGTGTGAATGTGATCCCGAACGATTACGCCGCGTTCGAAGGCAAACGCGTAATCGAACAGATCGGGGAATTCTCGCTTGTGCGCATGCGGGAGGCACCGCTTGATCTTCCAACAAGCAAGTTCGTCAAGCGTGCATTCGATATTTGCTTTAGCACATTCGTACTGCTACTGGTTTTTCCGCTGGTGTTCGCTCTGAGTGCATTGCTTATCAAACTAAGCTCGCGCGGACCGATCTTTTTCAAACAGTTACGTACAGGCGAGGACGGGACAAGCTTCGTCTGTTTCAAATTCAGAACAATGCGCGACCAACCGCGCTCGCTTGCCGATTCGTTGCAGGCTGTACCCAACGATCCGCGACTTACCTGGATCGGAAGTATTTTGCGTCGCACCAATTTTGACGAACTGCCGCAGTTCTGGAACGTGCTGAAAGGCGATATGTCTGTTGTCGGACCGCGTCCACACATGCTTAAGCATACTGAAGATTATCGCAAATCGATCTCACAGTACATGGTGCGTCATTTTGTGAAACCAGGCCTTACCGGATGGGCGCAGGTCAACGGCTTCCGAGGGGCCACACGAAGCTCCGAGCAGATGGAGCGACGTATCGATCATGATCTTTATTACATCGAGAACTGGTCGTTCATCTTCGATCTTAATATTATCGGCATGACGATCGCGACCATGCTCAAAGGCGACGAGAACGCCTATTAATCTGCTCCCATAAAACATCCTTAATGAACAAAGCAGTCTTCTTCGACCGCGACGGCGTGATCAACGAGCGGATCAAAGGCGGCTACGTGCGCAATTGGGATGAGTTCGTACTCTCGCCTGATCTCGGCAATGTATTGCAGCAAGTCCGCGCCAAAGGATATCTGGCTGTCATCATCACGAATCAGCGCGGTGTCGGGCGTGAGATCATGACAGAGAAAGATCTCCTCAAACTTCACGAGCAGCTTCAAGCACACCTCTCAACAGCATTCGGTGTGAAATTCGACGACATCTATTACTCCACCGATCTTTCCAACGACTCTCCGAGACGCAAACCTTCACCTGCAATGTTGCTGGAAGCAGCGGAGAAGTGGGATATTGATCTTGCCTCTAGCTGGATGGTCGGTGATTCAACCAGCGATATCATTGCCGGCAAGCAAGCGGGTACGAAGACCGTGTATCTCGTCACCAAGCATACCGATGAAGTCCCCGCCGACACAATTGTCATTGGTTCCTTATCGGAGTTGCTCGAACTCCTTTAGCCCTGGTTCTTCATCGTAACTTTGCACTGAACGTTTGCTCCGGTGCCAGCTTTGCACTACTTTCCAGATTTCCATCTGCGGCTCTTAACTCGATACGCGCTTTTTCTTGTTTGCTTTGCCGCTCTTTCCATTGTGACAGAGCGCGCCGCCGCACAAAGCTTGCAAACTCCGTTGCAACCTTCGCTCCGCCAGTACTCATTTCCGCTTGGACCTGAAGCCGAAGAATCTTCCGAAGCCGCGTTAGAGCCGTTTCGACTTAATGATGATCCCTCTGCCACTGCAAGGATGCTGAGCGATCAGGACTTCCAGTCACCTCCAACCTATTCCACAAACGCGCTATTTCGCTCGGCTGATCTTTTTTCCTCTCTCGCGCGATTCAGAGCAAGTCGACCGCAGACGGCGCAATGGCTTAACGACCGCATGCTACGCTCCGCGAATCCGCAATCGCGTGTGTTCGCAGAGGCTTCGTTGTTAAGCGCGCTGGAGTCATACTCACATTTCCCGTTACGTACTGAAGATGTATCCACAGGTCTTGATCGGCTGCGTGATCTTTCTGTCGCGACAACGCTGCCGCCGAATATCAAAGCGGAGATCGAGTTCTGGCGCGCCGAAGGTGAGCGCGCACTTGGATTCTTTCCTGAAGCGCAGGCGAGCTATGAGATGGCGGCGAAAGACGCTGGGGAGCCGCGGATGCAATCATTGGCGTTATTTCGCCGAGCAGAGCTTGAGGAGCGACTCGGTAAATACGTAGACGCCACCCGCGATTTCGTGCGAGTCCGTGAAACGACTGGCTCGCCATTGCAATTGCTTGCTTCACTTCGAACGGTGGCATTAAAGCGAACGCTGTCGGATCCTCCAGCCATGCTCGAAGCGCTGAATATCACCGATTCGCTTTACGCAATTTCAGCACACCGGTTGGAGCTCTCGGCAAGAGATCTTGATTATCTCTCTCCATTAGTCGCACAACTCTATCTGCAGATCACGGAGGAAGATCGGGTACTGGGATCGCTTTCGCACCGGTCGGAGCTCACGCGCGAATCAATACCGCAAACGCAGATCATTTCTCTCTTCTACCCAAGTGAGGTAGCCTTGCTCCGTGGAACTGCGCTCTCAGAGCTTGGACGATATGACTCTGCATCAACCATTTTTCAAGCCGGACTGCTTGCGCTGGAACAGGCGCCAGACACTCTCCAGCGCCATTTCGTAGCACGTCAGCGAAATTTCATTCAGGATGCCTTGCGCTTCGAGCGCGCATGGGCTGAGTTCAAGCAGGCACATTATCCGCTGGCTGCAGAGGAATTCCAATTGCTGGCCGCGCAGGACACGACGACGCGACGTGTGATCAGCCGAGAAGCTAATCTGACACTTCGCGAACAGGGACGCTTCGCCGATGCATTCTACGAGGAGTTTGATTCCGCTCGTATCGTGACACTTGACGCCTCTTTGCTGAGTCACAATACGTTCGATACGTCATTCTTCATCTACAACGATTTCCCCGAGCGCTCCAGATTTTATGCTGGCGTTGCGCTTGCACGCTCAGGCGATCCCAAAAAGGCAGAACGACTGTTTGTTGGTCTGATCCAGGACCGAAGCATCATTTACTCTTCACGCGCGAATTACCAGTTGGGGCTTCTTAAATTCATTCAAAAGAATTACATTGAAGCAAACTCAATCCTTGAGCCGCTTAGCTTGGAAGCCTCGCTGACAGGCGCATTCAGCGCCCTGCTCATGGGGGAAAGTTCTTATCGACGCAGTCTCTACGAAGCAGCAGAGCGCTATTTGAGGAAGGCATTGTATGAACTTCCTGATTCATTGCGCCCACTGCGAGCAACGGCAGCGCTCGAGCGTGGACTTTCGCTCGTTGCACTCGGGGAGTGGCCGCTTGTAAAGCAGGATCTCGCGCTCTATTTAACGCTCGAACCACAGTCGGGTGGCGGCCGCACCGAGGAGGCGTTGTATTGGATTGCGCGGAGTTACTTCCGTGCTGGAGAGCTCGATAGTTCTGAGTCCAAACTCACAAGACTTCTAACAGAATATCCGAATAGCGCACGCGCAGTTGATGCTCAGTACTTATATGCATGGACGCTCTTTCGCAAGAACGACTTTCGACACGCCGAGCGCTCGTTCGAGCGAGTCATCGCGCTTGATTCGATCACACGGTACGCGTACGACGCACAGGCGCGCGCGGGTGATTCCTATTATGCGCTGCGCGATTACGCGCATGCTGCAGATCAATACAATCAGGCGATCGATCGGCCTGCCTTTAACAACCTCCGGACTGCTCGAGCGCTTTTTCAATTGGGCTTGACCCGCATGCGGCTCGACAGTGCCCGCTCTGCGATGAATATTTTTCATCATCTCGTTCATAAGTTTCCGACTTCGGAGTTGGCGGACCGTGCGTATTTCAACAGCGCTTTAGCTGCTTATGCGATCGACCAGCCATCAAAAGCTGAAGATGATATTGAGCACATTGCCCTGGTTTCAAAGACTTCAATCCTTACCCCGCAAGGTTGGCTCCTTGCAGGAGATCAGCGGTTAAGCCGTGGTCTATTAGACGGCGCAATTGGTGAATATCAACGAGTGCTCGATCAGTATCCGACTGCTCCCGAAGCGATCCCTGCATTGTTCAATATGCAAGAGGCTATGGTCCGGTCGAAGAAATATGCGCAAGCATTGGCTGCGGCTGATACATTTATTGCGCGAGCACCGACTTCGAGTGAGATTCCGACGATTACCTTCAGAAAAGGTGTGCTCCAATTTGGATTGGCACAATGGAAAGCTTCTGGTGAGACGATGCGGCAATTTGTCGCAAGTTATCCACTGCATCTCAAGGTGCCAGAAGCAAGACTCTACCTCGGACGAAGCCTGGCCTGCGCTGGAGACACAGTGTCAGCGATCGAACAGTATACGCTCATCACCGACTCGTTACGCACCGATCCGAGTGCTGCAGATGCACATTATGAGTTAGCACGCATTAAGCTTGCTAAGCAAAAGCCTGAGGAAGCCTCGCGTGAATACGTTAGCGCGTTTGATTTACAATATTATTCCACCGACGCTGCTCCCAAAGCGCTGGCGGAGTATGCGGAGTATCTCGTTGAGCGTGGCAAGAAAGATTCGGCCGTCGCAATTCTGCACTTACTCGCCGATCGTTATACAGTTGAAACAAAGGCCGGTGCTCGAGCCGAAATCCGCTCTGCGCAACTACTTGAAGAACTCGGCAGAAAATCCGACGCACAGGCAGTGCTGCTTCGCGTTGCAAATGCTCGCACCGACATGTTGGGCGGTGCCGCACGTGTGAGGCTTGGCGAGACCTATCTCCATGACACTACATGGCATATGGCGCTAAGCCAATTTGCTCTTGCAACGCAAAAGCACAGTCTGGCGGAAGAGTCCGATGTACGCCGCCTGTTCGGAGTTGCGGAGGCTTCGATCGCTTTGAAGCAAAAGCCTCAGGCGATCACTTCTCTCAAATCGCTGCTGAACGCTCACAAGTTGTCCGAACGAGACCATGAGCGCGCTGCGCACTTGCTGGATACGCTTCTTCCACCAAAAAAGTCCAAAGCAGTGCATTCGAAGGGAGGCAAGAAATGAGCAAGAATTTACTTTTGATCGTTGTACTCCTTTCGCTGCCGCTGTCACGAGTTTGCGTAGCTCAGACGCAGCCGATCAATCGTCCCTTGCCTCCTTCTATGCAGGCTGAACTTGCAAAGGCTAGAGGTGGCAAGTCGAAGGCTGTCGTGTATCGCGATACGATCAGAGGCAGTCTGCGCCAGTCCCAGCTTTCGCGCGATACCTCACGTATGAGTGATTCATTGCTTGAAATCACCCGCGATTCCGCAGAGGCGCTCGTTGATACCATTGTGGGCGGCCTGGAGAAGGCGCACCTCGATTCGCTTCTCGCCGAGCTTCCGGAATATTCAGCAGGCGATCACCCCCACTTTGAGTATCCGCTCAACATCATGACCGAGGCGTATCGAAGCGCAGTGCCATTCGACAGTTCGATTCTCACACTCATGAATCCGATCAGCCGAGAATCGCTGCCGTATTTCGACGAACATCCCATCCCACTTCCCCTCATCGAGACAGGTTCGAGTGAAGGATATATCCAAGCCGGAGTTGGGGCTCCCACTCTGCCATTGCTTGCTGCAGGATACTCGCATACTTTCAATCGCAATTGGGGGATGGATCTGAACGGCAACTATCTGAGAAACTCTGGCAACATACCGCTTCGATCTGCATGGAATCTTACCGGGGCAGCTTCCGGATCACTCGCAGAGGATCCCGCGCCCGATCGAAATAACCTCCTCGCGTTGCGCGCATCGACGACGGGGAAGATCGTCTCGCTCTTTGCCGATACATCGGGCAAGGTATCGAAGATCGAGCATACGCTATTACTTCACTCGTTCTCGTCAACCTTTGCTGGGGCATTTTCAAAAAACACTTCGTACGATCTTTCGGCAGGGGTGAATTTCTTCAACGATAATCTCACCGCAGAACTTTCGGAGCCCGCAGGCTGGATTCATGCTGCTGGGGAAATGCGTTTCGAACATTCCGATTTCGGTTTGATTGGGTCTGCGGACTACGTGTCTGCTGGCAATGAGGGTGTCCAGGGCACACTGAAGCAGAAATTTACTAGTGTCACTCCATCGGCCGAGACAATCTCTCTACGACTCTCCGATGTAGGTGCTTCGGGCATCACGTGGACCGGAGGTATCGGCATACTTTCTGGCAGCGATATCGAAGGATCAAGAGGATTGAGAATTCTACCCGCGGCTACGGTCAGATTGTTTCTCAATCCCCAGTGGGAATTTGGTGGCTCGTTCCTGCCCCGTGCTGAATTGATCTCAAATGCATTGCTCAGCACAGTAAATCCATTTTTCAGCCCCGGGGTAGCCGGGATAGGACTTCAGAAGGATTCTTCAGCATCGACTTCACTCTCCTGGCAGCTCTCGGCATTTGACCCGCGCCGCGTTGCACTTGATAAAATCGCACTTCGTGGCTATACAAGCTACACACTTAGCGCCGACGATCAAGTGCATGCAGATGTGGAATTTGTCGATCGCGACAACGATGTGATTTTTTACGAACACAAGCTTGACAGTGTACACGGCTCTTTCTATGCTCTCAGCGGGGAAACTCGCCGCTTAACTATATCGGCAGGAGGCAACTTTCTCTTTTTCCTGAAAGACATTGCCACCTTCAGCATGAGATACAGTTCGATGACGGAAGTTGGTACCGATCGTGGTGTTCCGTTCGAACCTGGACTCAAAGTGCACCTTGGCTATCGATTTCAGGGTCTATCCGAGAGCTTTTTCCCGAGCGTCGAATTCGATTATTTAGCACGAAAAGACCGCTCGATCTCGTCGCTGAACTTCGCCTCGCAGTTTCAACTGGGCTCCAGAAGTGCTATATTGCTTCGTGTAGAGAATGTTCTCGGCTCACCCAGCGACTTCTGGACCGGCTACGAGGAGCTTCCTCGCACACTATGGGCGGCATTCAGATACCGGTTCTGATCACCCAATCTTGCGGATCACCTGAAAACCGGAATCGCCCTTGACGCAATGAACGAGTTTTCTGAACCGATGACCATCAGCCCAACTGCCCGCAAACTCGCTGAACGCTACGGCGTTTCGCCAGAAGTCATGGAGGAGATCATCAGCGACACTCGCTCGCGAACAGAGATCCCAAAGCCGCCAACACCCCTCCAGCAGACCGTCAGCACCGTCCCAGAGGCTGTGGGCGCGATCCCAACACCTGCGCCAGTAGTTGCAAACTATGTCGCTGTCCCGCCTCCCGTAGTGGCTCCAGTGCCTATTGAACGCAAAGTAGAGGAAAGTTCGATGTCACCGGTTACGGTGATACTGAGCATTCTCCTTATCCTTGCGCTGGTAGGGCTGATCTATCTTTGGCAAGAGCAGCATCCGAATTCCAGCAAACTTGCGAGCTTGGACTCAGCTCGCACCACCGAGCCGGCCGACACCGTTCACACGGTGCTGCAGGTCGATACCGTAACACCTCAAGTGCTTGCACCCGCACAGCCGGTAGTCCACCATCGCGCTCGGAAACGCGCTGCAAACCACGGAAGCTACTTTACTTCGTCTCCTATCAGCGCACAAGAACACCTCGCAGAACTTCGAGCAAGTGGGAATCACCGTGCATACCTTGAAACAGTCAACCGCAAAGGAATCACCTTTTACCGTTTGCACACGGGTCCAAAGCCGAAAAAAAGACATATTCGAAGCTAGCTTTTCGGCTCGTTCGCTTCCAACGTTTCCAGGATAAGATCACAGGCTTCCCGCACGGCGCCATTGCCACCTGAACGCTTCGTGACGTGATCGACCTGCCGCTTCACCGCTTCAATTGCGTTCGCTGGTGCAAAGGAAACTCCGGCAACTCCGGCCATTTCAAGATCTGAGACGTCATCACCCATGATCGCCACTTCTTCTTTCGTAAGTTTTCGCTCCTTCATCACTTTCAACAAGGGACTTTCCTTTTTGAAAAACCCCTGCAGAACAATCTTCACCCCAAGTTCTTTGGCGCGAATCTCGACTGGCTTGGAACTCCTTCCGCTCAGAAATGCTACCTCGATCCCAGCTTTTTGAAGTAGCTTGATTCCGTGCCCGTCATGGGCATCGAATCTCTTGAATTCGTGACCTTCGGAATCGATAAAGATGCCCCCATCCGTCAAGGTACCATCCACGTCCAAAACAAAAAGTTTGATATTCCGTAGCTTAGTGGCGAAATCGTTATGGCTCATGCTATTTCAGGCAGTGATTTTGACTCATCTAATCGAATGCCGCAGCCGGAACGGCCATATTCGAGAGGCCGTTTGATATTTTCGAAGGTTCGAGGGATCCTGATGCATTGAGCACAGCCGTCTCCTGCGGGCACTTCTCAACTCGCTTACGCATGAAAAGAGTTTTCCGACTTACGCTCGTTGCTCTATTGTTTTCGTTGGTTCTCATACCATCACAACGAGGTATTGCTGCAGGTAACCAACCCGTTAGGAAACCCAGCCTTTCGACCAAGCTTATTCAGGATTCCAGCATCTTCACGCTTTCGCTGGATAAGAAGCAAGTTTACTATCCTGGTAGAACCTTCGTAGCAAAGATTCATGTCCGACACTCGAAGGGATGGCACCTGTACAGTTCAATGATGTCGCCTGATGCCGGACCGAGCCCGCTCTCGGTGACGGTTCCTGACGAGCTTGATCCTTATTACTCCATCGTCTCGCTCAAAGAGAGTGGGAAGCTCACTTCAAATCTTGATTCAAATTTCAACGCGATCACAAAAGCGTACTATGGCGATTTCGATCTCAATGTTTCGGTTCGCATAAAGAAACAAGTCAAGCCGGGCTCTCAAGCGTTCGGCCTTGTTGTCAGGTACATGACGTGTTCGGAGAACCTCTGTCTTCCCGGGCGCAGCTTTGCTGTCCCAATGACCTTCCTCGGCCAACCTGATGTATCTCTTGCAATTGTTGAGACCCCTAAAGACTCTGCTGTCGGAACTGCAGAATCAGTCGATTCTGCTCAAAGAACGGGAATCGTTGCTCCTGCTAATCATCCACCTAAGTCTCCAAATGCAGCGACGATTAATCCAACACCAGCACCAGCGGAAGGAGATATCGGCTCAGCGCCACTTTGGAAGTTTATTCTAGCGGCGGCTGGCTTCGGTTTGCTGGCATTGCTGACACCATGCGTGTATCCCATGGTGCCGATCACCATCTCTTTCTTTACCAAGCGCAATGCTGGATCGAAGAAAGAAGCAGTGAAAGATGCGAGCCTTTATGCTACTGGCATTATCCTGACGTTCGTGCTGATCGGCTTCCTGATGGCGGCGCTCTTCGGCAAGGATGCGATCAACAAATTTGCTGCAAGTCCCTGGGCGAATATGGCGATCGCTGGAGTCTTTATCATCTTTGCGCTTAATCTTTTTGGGCTGTTCGAGATTGGCGTGCCGGCTTCAGTTCTCACGAAGCTGAACTCCGTTGCTCAGACCAGCAAGAGCCGTGTGTTCTCGGTGCTGATCATGGGCTTTGTTTTTTCGCTTGCAAGCTTTACCTGCACGGTGCCGTTCGTTAGCACCCTCATGGTTACGTTCTCGAATGGCACGTTTGCGCGACCGCTGATCGGAATGCTGGTCTATGCAACCGTCTTTGCTTCGCCGTTCTTTTTGCTCGCGCTTTTCCCAAGTTTACTCAAGTCGATGCCACGTTCCGGGGGATGGATGAACAGTGTCAAAGTGGTAATGGGCTTTTTGGAGTTGGCTGCTGCGCTCAAGTTCTTATCCAATGTCGATCTCGTTTGGCACTGGGGGTTCTTCTCGCGTGATCTTGTCCTTGCTTCCTGGATCGCGGTGATGGTGATGACGACCATCTATCTGCTCGGGCGTTTTCGAATGTCACATGACTCTCCGATCGACCATGTGGGTCCGATCCGCGCAATGATCGCAGTCGTCTTTCTTTCTCTCGCGATCTATCTGTATACGGGCCTTAATAGCCGTCCGCTCGGGAAGATCGACGCATTCCTGCCACCGATGGAGTCCTCGGGTGCCAGCACAACCAGCACCGTGTACAGCGGCATGCAGACTGCCCCTTCTGCTGAGGGACAACGATGGTATCCGAGTTATCATGAAGCCCTTGCCGAGGCGAAGCGTACCGGGAAGAACATCTTTGTCGATTTCACAGGCTATACCTGTACGAATTGCCGAGCGATGGAATCGACCGTGTTCAGCAAGCCTGAAATACAGAATATTTTCCAGGACTTCGTTCTCGCCCGACTCTATACCGATGACGGCTCACCATTGAACGATTCAAACAGCGAATTGGAAGATAGCAAATTTCATACGATCGCACTCCCCTTCTATGCGATTATCTCTCCAGAGGATAAAGCGCTGAATACTTTCCCAGGCTACACACCAGATGGTGACGCGTTCAAGTCATTCCTGAATGCCTATCGCAAGTCTTCGGGCGAAGTTGCTATGCTCGCCGAGTGACCGAAGAAAGTCAGCTGCCAACTGGCGTTGCTTCAGCTCATCGGCCGCCAACGATCGGAATCGTCCTCGTTAATTACAATGCGTTCGAAGACACTCGAGCCGCGCTCGAGAGCCTCCGCTCGATCACCTATCCTAATGTCGAGATCGTCGTCGTTCACAATGGCTGCAAGGATGGTTCTGGTGAAAAGTTAATACGTGAGTTTCCAGAAGTTCAGCATCGGGTATCTGAGAAAAACCTTGGGTTCAGTGGTGGGAATAATCTCGGCATGAACGTTGCCTTCGAGCGCGGCGCTCGTCACATTCTCCTTCTAAACAACGATACTGTCGTAACTCCGGGGTTTCTCGAACCGCTTATTGAGCGTCTCGAAAGCGATGCAACCATCGGCGCCGTTTCCGGGAAGATCTATTACGGTCCCGACGTGATGAACGGTCGTCCGAACATCATCTGGTATGCAGGCTGCTTTCAGAAATGGCATACCGGATTCCACCACTTCGGCGTGCTTGAGGAAGATATCGGGAAGTTCGAGACTGCACGTCCAGTCCCTTATGCCTCCGGCTGTATGATTCTGATGCGGGGCTCGCTGGTCAAACAGATAGGTGGACTTTCGGATGATCTTTTCCTTTATTGGGAGGAAGCCGATTGGTGTTACTCGGCTAAAGAAAAGGGTTATTCCTCGTGGTACGAACCCCGAAGTGTGATTTACCATAATTTCAAGAGCGCACATCACGGGAAAGAGAA